>ERZ780076.308-NODE-308-length-25784-cov-19.428971_pt1 | contig 25784 bp, 38 predicted proteins | sample MGYA00511022_ERZ780076 | MGnify/ENA primary metagenome ERZ780076 (study PRJEB29588, sample SAMEA2148733) | human gut metagenome | biome: human gut; feature: human-associated habitat; material: faeces | place: Denmark | collected 2008/2010 ... | reverse complement strand
GTTTCAGATTTTATTTGTATCTTTGCCATACTTTAAGAAGTTTTCTGCAAAGATATACTTTTGTATTGGGAAAGTACGTATTTTTTATAAGTGATTGAGAATGAGATAAGTTTTTATCTCATAAAAAGAAGAGGTTACGAATTAGAAATAAACAGAATGTAGCATCCTGCTGTGATTTGCATAACCATCCAAAGAACTCTTTCGGTTGCAAAGGTACGATATTTAATCGGGGATAAAGAATGTTTTAAGATTTTTTATCCTCGATTTTTTGCTTGGATAAATCTGTTTTTATTAAACCATATTCTTCTCTATTCTTTGCTATTTCCATTTCTATCCATTCAAACATATGTGGTAAGGGTTCCTGTTTTGAATGGTCTATTTCGTTTGCATATTCTCATCCTTTCGTGTGTTTTGTATAAAAGTCAGCCGTCGTCGAAGAAAGACAGTCCTCGTACCTCAGACTAACTTCCTCCGACTATGGCACGGCAAGAAAAATCCTTGGCGGTATGCCTTGAAATACTTCAAGACTATACTGCCAAGGACTTTTCTTTGTTTGCCGTGCTGACAACGGCTGACTTTTATAGCCACAACTCGCAGTTCCATTTTTTATCGCACAATCCAAACGACATGAAACAGTGGCACGCCACCCTTTCATGTCTCAGTAGTACGGCAGGAGGAAAAGTGTTTCTTTTTGTCGGTTGCAGGCTAACCGATCAAAATAAACACCATTCCTTGATTTGCCGTACAATTTTGTTTGCATACTCCACCGCAAGAAAGAAGTCATTGCTGTAAACCCCAACGACCACTTTCATGCTTGGCTGCACAGCCTTGGAGAAAACCCGATGCAAGAAGCATGGACAAGCCATACTCTTCTTTCACCGGAATTTCTCTGAAGGCTGTGCCATTCTTGTATGCGATTTCCATTTTTCAAACCGTTTGTAAAACGAAGTTGTATCCATTTCTCAGAAATGAGTATGCGATAATCGTGCAGTCCAAAAACTTCCGTGAAGTTTCTATTTTCATTTGCCGCTCTGATTTTCTTTCCTCCACATGGTCTTTCCTTTTGGCATCAACCGTTATCGTGCAGGTGCAAAGGTATGGCAGCGGGCTTTGGAAATAAAAGGTCGAGCCTTCGGTTTTCGAAAAAATCTCCACACCGTTGGGTAGTATTTTTCAGAAAAATTCTGCTAAAATCTACTGAACAGCTTAAAATGAGCTATTTATGAATAGTTCACCTCAATAGAGGTAATGACTTGGCAATAGTACCAACTTCTTCATTATACATAAGTTTGCCTTGCTTGTCAAACAACTCTGTTACGATTGCAAAGATAAATTTAAAATCTGAGAAATAACATCTTTTGCGTTGTTTTTATAGATTATTAAATTATGGTCGGAAAATGTCTCAGAAATGCAACTGTACAATATCTAAAGAAACACATATAAGTTTCATATACAGCATTAAAAACATGAGAAATGTTAAATGCAATTCCCTTTCTAACAATACAAAGCAAAATTTTCTCGTTTGTAGATTGTTTTTCGTACTTTTGAAATTAGAATTATAAAAATGGGTATTTTTAGAATTTATGACTAAGGAGTAACAATATACCCATTTTGTAAATAAAGGGAATGTTGAACACCTAAAAATATCAATTTATGAAAACCAAAGGACGCAACATATGTGATACCCTCAAGGCTATTCGCAAACAAATAGCGGATGCCAATGGGATAGACTATTCACCCGAAGAATGCCACTTCAAGGGCGAATGCAAGGGAACTTGCCCAAGATGTGAGCAAGACGTGAGAGACCTGGAACATGAGTTGAGAATCAGACAAATGGCCGGGAAAGCCATCAAGGTCGCAGGAGTGGCATTGGGAATCACCGCCCTCGCCGCATCCACCACATCATGCGCCACCCAGAAGGGATATTATAGTTCTATATCAGAGAAAACCCTCCCTATTCTATTTCAAGAATATACGCCAAACGATTCCGTCCTCCTCAAAGAAAAAGAAGCACTAAACAAGAAAGGAGTACTTTTTGTACAAGGGCATCTCATTGACGAGCAAGGAGATCCACAAGTAGGAGCCACGATTACGGCAAAAATTTCTGGCAGCAAGACTATTGCTGACAAAGATGGAAACTTTACTATCGAGGTGGAGAAAGAAGATATAATCACCGTGAAATATCTTGGCATGCAAGACAGAATCATCAAAATCACAAAAATGAGCCAAGAGAAACTCAATATTATCACTTTGACAGAAAGCAGAGATGTCTTGGGGGAAGTCGCAGTTATCAGAGGAACAGCTCCTATCATCAAGAAAGATACTCATTCAGAAGAAGCAAAGCAAGAAAAGTACACGAATGATGGTAAGACCGCCATCATCCAACAAACCGTCGCATCAGACTCCACCAAGAGCAGCAAGCTATTTGGCACAGCAATCGAGGAAATGGCATCATTCCCTGGCGGTTTAGCTGCCTTGATGCAATACATCGCCCAAAATCTCCGCTATCCAAACATACAAGGAGATTGCAATATACAAGGAAGAGTCATTGTTGGTTTCACTGTCAATGAAGACGGAACCCTGAGTGACATCAAGGTGATGAAAAGCATTTCCCCTACCTTCGACGAGGAAGCCATTCGGGTAGTGAAAAGTATGCCGAAATGGAATCCTGCCAAGCAAAATGGCAAGGCCGTAAAAACGAAATATACAGTCCCCGTTACCTTTAGATTAGAATAAAATGAAGACAGCCCCACTCATTTGCATCGACCGCCACCGCCTTACGATAGACGGCGAGGGTGTCACCACCCTCGTGGCATTCCACGGATGCCCTCTCCATTGCAAGTATTGCCTCAATCCCCAATGCCTCGAAGCCGACGGCGTATGGCAGGAGATGGACACGGAACTGCTGATGATGAACGTGGAGATGGACAATCTTTATTTCTTGGCGACAGGAGGCGGCATCTGCTTTGGTGGAGGGGAACCACTCTTGCGAAGCGCATTCATCAAGGAATTTTGCGAGCAATGTCCTGAGGGATGGCAGTTTACGATGGAGACGAGCCTCAACGTGCCTCGCCATCACTTGGAGGAAGTCATCTCCTTCATCGACTCCTTCATCATCGACATCAAGGACATGACACCTGCCATCTACCAAGCCTATACCGGCAAGGGCAATCAGCAAGTTATTGAGAACCTTGTCTGGCTCTACTCCCATGCCAAACATAAAGATAAAATCACCCTCCGTCTCCCCATTATACCCAAGTTCAACACTGAAGAGGACAGAAAACACAGTCGTCAAGTCTTAGAAGAATTAGGGTATGAGAATTTTGATGAATTTGAATATGTGATTAGAGGATAAACTGGTTAAATCTATGCCCTACCGAGACTATGGTCTCATTTCAGTGTTGTTTCTACGGACTATCTTGCCGTTCAAGGTGGACTCACGGATATACTCAGCCAACTTGCGATTGGTTTTTCTCGCCATCAATTTCAATACCTCGTAGCTTGGCAGAGAGAATTTCTTCGTGTCAAACTTTGACAGCTTGCGAATCCTTTTAGTGGGCAGTTTTCCACCCTTTCTCCTGGCTTGTTCATGCATGCTTGTAATTCGACATACTGTTTATAGTTGGTACACTCACTTTCTGCGACCGTTGGGAACAAAAATTCTCCGCCCTTATGGTGGAGCGAGGAGTTTTGGTGTTCCCAAAACATAACCTCGCTCCCTCCTCTAAGAACAAAAGACGAGATATTTGCCTTTCGGCTTTCCATGCCCAAGGTTGCAAACCTTAATTCTCTCAATTTGCGCCAAACATCAAAGCTGCCACATTGAAAGAACAAGGTCACAGACACAAGCTACTTTGTACATGGAGTTTGCAAAGGAAAAGGTGATATTTTCAGTGTGAAACTTGCCAAGTGTTTCAGTTGTGTGTTGTTGATTTCCTTTGTGAACTATGCCGAGTGTGTTATGTGTGCTGTGTGTCCTCGGTATAGTCTGCATAAATCTAATGCCATGCTAAAACACTGCGGAGGTTCGCCCAAGTGGCTGGAGGCGCAAAGCCTCCAAGGAACGTTGCTGCAACCATTTCGAAGAATAGAGCGGTTGCCAATTAATCCACAAGCACATTTTACAGCGTACCAAGTGAGGGCATGTAAAACGTTGAATTGTTGAAGATAGGTGTTATCTTTATGAGAACCAACCACTTATACCCTCAACAAACTCTCAACAAATAGCTCTACACAACAAATTACTGGGCAAAAAAGAAAGAAAGGAATGGTGTTCATGGTTTTCTCTTTTCAACATTATCTTTCTTTTGTTGAGAGATTTGTTGAGAATATGTTGAGCCGTAAATACCTGATGTTCAATACTTCTTTCATCATATTCAACAATTCAACAAAAATAAGGGGTGTTTTGTCCGTCATTTTTATGAACAGAACTCATCCCCCTACAAGTAAGAATGTCATGCTTATGCTTCAGTACTTATTCACGACAGTACGACAGCGCCAAGCCAACAAACAAGCAAGAGGACATTCAACTAAAGGCGGTTGTTCTTCTATTGAGTTGTAGGATAATGACACTACTTTTCTCTTTTGCCCCGTACAATCTCTTGAAGATGGTGGCACGAAACCGAGCTGCCCCGTATGAGTTTATACGGAAGCAAAGGGCAACAATCATCGGAAAGCCATACAACGTTTGCCAAATGCCATTGGAAGTTTCCTGTTTCTGTTGGACTTCCGACACCGTCAATAAACCATCCTTGTATATTGACCTTATCACAGCATGGAGTTTCATGGCGGTGACATGAAGCATATCAACCAATTCACCCTCACTCATCCACAAGTCTTGCAAGTTGGACGGAATGGATAACATTCCATTTCCGTCCACGGTGATTACAGTCCTTTTCATGCCATTCCCCCCATTGTCGGCATATGCCCCTTGATTCGACTTTCAAAAGCTGATATGTCATGCTCCAATTTAGTACTTGTCACCTTTGCGTAAATTTGTGTTGTGGCGATGTCCGTATGTCCCAGTATCTTGCTTACACTCTCTATCGGCATACCGTAGTTTAAAGCCAAAACTGCGAACGAATGCCGGCTTACATGAAATGAAATTCGCTTCTTGATGCCACACATTTTTGCCACTTTCTTTATACGCTTGTTTACCATGTCAAGTGAGCCAATATTAAACAAGTGCATATCTTTTCTCAATGGCTTGTAACGTTCAATTATCTGTATGGCTGCATCTATCAGTTTAATTTTGAATGGTACGCCTGTCTTTTGACGCTGAGAAACTATCCATGGAGACCCACTTATAATGGCAACATTGTCCTCTGTAAGATTCTTGATGTCAACGAAAGAGATACCTGTCCAACAACCAAACATAAACAAGTCTCTCGCAAAAGCAAAGTTGGGATTTTCCAACTCTATTCCTGCAAATATGTCCAATTCTTCCTCTGTCAAGAACTCACGCTCCTTGTGGTCTGGGTCAACGTGGTACATGGCAAACGGATTTCTCTGTATCTTGCCGTTGTAGTGTGCTGCCGTGACGATATGCTTCAATGGTATGGAGTATATCCAAATGGTAGATTGCGTGAGTCCAATGACATTCTTCAAATACAGACAAAAATCACGGATGAACTCCTCGGTAAGCTCATTCATGGACATATCGCTGCGCTTGTACTGAAATTTGATGAACTCGGCAACGTACTTTCTTACCGTCAGATACTTGCGGTAGGTTCGGACAGCTCGGTCTTTTCCCACGCGTTGGGCAAAGGCTGCGTTCTCCTTGTCAAAAGCTCTGAGTAATGTCTCATACTCCGTACCTATGCCTTGATATGCGTTTCTCACCATTTCAGCGGTAACGAACGCCTCACGGTCGGAAAGCCGTTGGTAATGCTTAGCGATTTGAGCCTTGATGTTATCAAGCGCAAAGTTCACCTCATTGGCTTCCTTGCTTCTGCCTTTGGCTCTGTTGCCCTTGGCATCCCATATCGCCTTGGTCACGCTCAGCTTGCAACTGAACTGTGCGATAGTTCCGTTGATTGTCACACGTCCCATGATAGGGACAATTCCGTTTCTCTCCTTGCTTCCGTTTACATAGAAGACTGTCTTGAATGTACTTCTCATAATTCCTTGCTTTTTGTTCTGTGCAAAATTAAATCATGAGAGTTGCATGGCAAATTCACAACCTGTGCAGAATTGAGAAGTAAAAACCGAAGCCGTTAAAAATGCTTATTAGAGCGTTTCTTTGAGGTAATGACTTGAAAGCGTTTCTACTTCTCAAATCCGCCATTTTCGCATTTCCTCACGAATGCCACAAAAAGCCAACGACTGCCACAACCACTTGAAACTCAAAACAAAAGCTCAAATCTGCTATTTTTTGCTTTTTTAGTCATTCTTTTTCCGAAAAACCTTGTATTTCCAGCCTCGCCGCCCTTGAAAGGCACCTGAAACGAAACGACCGATGCGACAGGAAGACGCAAAAAAAAATGTCGGAAAAGGGAGCGACAAAAAGGTGAAGAAACGAGAACTTCCCTTCAGTTCCTGGAACCGCAAATAAATTTAATTCAAGGCTATATGACAACAAACATCAACATAACACAGACTTGGTGGAGATTACTCTCCGCAGTCGGCTCAACCCTCATCACTTTGGTGGCTTGGTTGGGATATATGGCTCTCTGCATGGTCGGTGAAGTCATATTAGGAATTGTGAAGTTCATCTTCGGCATCATCATTTCCATTCTTTCTATGGTGGTACTGATTGGAACATTCATTTGGTTATTAACACTTTAAAGTACAAGCGATATGAACAGAAGCATTGAAGCGATACCTACATGGGCACTCTGCTACATCATCAATGGCGATGCAAGCGGACTGACTGACGAGGAAATCCGTATGGTGGACGAAGCCATGCGCAAGAACAATATTGAGATAGTAAGTCCAAGATACAACGAAGACATGTGCACAGAACCTTACTTCAGCCATTATCCGTTCTTCGGACTGCCTACAGAAGTTGAGGACTGCGACATCATCTATCACGAGTAACAACCCCTTTAACAACATCAGATATGAACACTACAGAATATTTCAAGAGAACCATACAAGCCTATTTGGAGGAGCGTGCAATGGAGGACGAACTCTTTGCAGCCAAGTATGACAACCACGACAAGAACATAGACGATTGCGTCACCTATATCCTTAATTGGGTACAAAAGAGCGGTTGCAACGGCTTTTGCGATGACGAGATATATGGGCAAGCCATCCACTACTACGAGGAGAAGGACATCGAGGTAGGAAAACCATTGAACTGCCAAGTGTCTGTTAACCACCACATCGAACTCACAGAGGAGGAGAAGGCACTTGCAAGACAGGAAGCCATCCGCCAATATCAGCAAGAGCAGATGAACAAGATGCGTAACCGAGATACCACCAAGCGCACCTCACAGAGAACAGACAACGAAGTACATCAACCATCATTATTCGACACGTTATGAAACCAAGAACGAAATATCAGAAGCAAGTCGTAACCTCAAACAAGGGGTTACGACCTATCAAGGGAGCGCAAATGCAATGGGCATTCCGTGAATGTCTTGACCACTATGCCTTTCAGTTGAAGCACGGACAGACCACTTGCATGGACTGCGGACACACTTGGACTACGGACGAGGATGCGGACAAATGTGTCTGCCCGAAGTGTAAGGCAAAGTTGGAAGTGCAGCGCACCAAGCGACAGAAGGCAATGTCTTCTACCTATTTCAGTGTACTCTCCGAGCGCAAGGGACTACAACTTATGCGAGCATTTCAGATGAAAGCCTATTACCGCAAGGGACAAAAGGCAGAAATCAATTGTTGGGAGGTGGCACGTTATTGGATGAACGAGAAAGGCAAGGTGGAGGTTATGGCACGCAAGCGCACAATGGGTATCTATATGGACACGTTCTGCTACGACTCCGACATAGAACTGCGCAAGGACAACACCACCTATCAGCATATTGCTTCATTTCCGGTCTGCCCCGATATGAAAGTCATTCCTCAGATATGGCGCAACGGCTTTGACGGAGCGTTTCACGGCATCGAACCGCTTACATTGTTCAAGGCGATGCTGACAGACCACCGCATCGAAACGATGATGAAACAATGCCGTTACGGACACGTCCGCCACTTCATAGACCATCCACGGCACTTGGAAACTTGTTGGAATGCCTACAAGATTGCCAACCGCAACCATTACCTTATTACAGACATCGGCAAATGGGCAGACTACATCTGTATGTTGGTAGAAATGGGCAAGGACATCAGAAGTCCACATTACATTTGTCCCGACAACCTTGAAGCCGAGCACGACAGAATATCCGAGAAAATCAGAGCCAAGAAAGAAAAGGAGCGCACCGAGGAGGAGATACGCAAGGCATTGAAGAACGAGGACAAGTTCAAGGAAATGAAGAGCCGTTTCTTCGGTTTGATGTTCACGGACGGCAATATCGTGGTGAGAATGCTTGAAAGTGTCAGGGAGCACGTTCTTGAGGGCAAGGCGATGCACCATTGCGTAGGCAGCGGTACAAACTACTCACTCAATCCCAACTGCATCATCTTCTCTGCAAGAATAGCCGAACAAAGGGTTGAGACCGTGGAGTTTTCTCTCGAACAGATGAAAGTCGTACAATGCCACGGACTACAGAACAAGGACACCGAGCACCATGCCGACATCATCAACTTAGTGAACAGCAATGCAAGACTTATAGAGCAACGAATGGTTGCAACGACATAACACCACATTATTATAATTTAGGCGGAGCGATGAAAATTCGTTCCGCCACTTTCTTCATGAGCCGAGGAGCGGAAAGAAAGTGGCAAAGAACCGTTTTTTCCTTATCTGCGATGCTTGCAGAATAACAAAGGACAGCCCAAATCAAAAGGACTGTCCTTTATTCATAAATCGTTTTTTCTGTTCCTTGGGAGATAGTCCCATCTGGCGATTGACACTTTTGCATTACTAATGCGGCATGATGCCGTCCTATGGATTCAGTGGCAAGCTGAGATTTTAGCCGTAGTCTTTCTTTTTCATTGGCGTACTCTTAATTTATTGTCAGAGGCGATACGACTTGAGACCTTCATCGAATGCAGCCTTGATTTCGGCTGCATAGGCATTGAAGTGTTCGTTGATGATGTTGTCCACATAACTTGCAATGGAAATCTTTCCCTTGCCTACGATACTGACAAATTTAGTCACACGCTCATGAATGTCCTCGCTGATGCCAACATGTCTGCCATATCTTGCGGTAAAACCTGCATTTGCCATGAACTTACCGACATACTGCTCAGCACGCTCTTTCTCCATTCTGTCGATTGGCTCAAATTCACCCACATCATAATTCTCATATGCTGCATCTTCATCAAAACACTCCTCCTTGTCGGAAATAGTTGACGATGTACGGTCTTGAAATGTCTCTTCAAGACAAGCGTCAATCTGTTTACCAACTTCCTCCATTGTCTCTTCATAATTTCTCATGAAAGCCTCATACAACTCCTTGGCATCTGTCGAAGTGAGTTGTCCTTTACCACAGTTTTTTGTTTTGTCTGCCATAATCATTTTTTTAATTGTTATACAAATTCTCTGCTATTGAAATACTTGTTGACTATTGAAAATCCAACCTCAACAGTTTTTGTCAGATACCTGACATATGCAATTCCATCAACGCATCTATTTTGCGTTTAATAATCTTTGAGCGTTCTGCGATTTCAGCTTGTAGCTTTTCGCTGTCCATTTCCGAGAATATTTTGCCCACATGTGCAAATCTATCCTTTGTTGCATTGTTCTCTTCTGTTATTTCCATAATTCTCCTTATTAAATTGTTATACAAAGTCGAGGATATTGAAGTCCTCTATACTGTCTGACACCTTAAACTCTTTCTTTGGCTTGGAAATCTCTACAATCTTGTGAGTTTGCAAGTAGAAGGTGACGTAATCATGGATGTTTTTCTTGCACTCCTCGCTGTTCTCCATGAATTTCTCATAGAATTGGTTGCCATCCATCTCATGGAAAACCTTGCCTGCATGTCTTTTCTCCTTGTCCGTTGCTTTCGGTGCCTTGATTGTATTCACAGCTGCGTCAATGTCCTCAAAACTTGACCCTTTGGCTTGTGGCACATCGGAATCTTTCTTATTGTCAGAATATTTCATATCAATATCTTCTATGCGAACATTCGTAAACACGTCATCAAGCTGTTCGTCAGAAATCCGTGCCGTACTCTTTGGAAAATCGTCAAATGTCACGTCATTATCCGATACGGACATGGATTCTGTTTGTTTTTCTTCCGTTTCTTCTTTCTTCCGCAGTTGGGACACTTTGAAAAGACTTTTGCCTACAAGTGCCATCGGGTCGATGGGTGGCTTTTCCTCTTCTTCCTTATTGTTCGCAACTTCAAGGAGCAACTTGTTGTAAAAATAGATAGTCCAGACATTGAATGCAACCAAAACTATCATGAATATACTTTCCATTGTCATGCTTATTCCTTTTTATTTGTCATACATTCCAGTCATCTATCTCTTTTCTCAGCAAGCCGTTGATTTCTTCCTGGTTCTCTTCAAGATGTCTCTCAAGAATAAGGTCGATATAACCACCGACTGTCAACTCATGCTTTGCGAGCACACTGACTATTCTTGAAATTCTCCTGTGTATCTCACGGCTGATATAAACGCATTGACGAGTCTTTATCTCGTTTCGCTTGAAGAATGCCGAATCGTAACTTTCCGAAGAAGCCTTGGGAGGCTTGCGTGAAATTGGCGACTTATCGGTCTGCGAGCATTGGGACTTCCTGCCAACCTCTTCTTTCTCTTCGGTATCTTTCACTTGGGATTGGGAAGCTCCGTCAAGAATGGATGCCGTTGTCGTGCCAATCTTGCTCTTGCCAATAGAGGCAATGAGCAGATTTTCATCTATTGCGTCAGTGTTGATTTTTCTGCTTACCATAGGCTCATGTCTTTATGGTTTCACAAATCTCGTCGGACAACTCCTTGATGCCACTCCCTCGCAACAGGTTTGGGTCTGATGGAAAGATGGTGGAACGGAACACTGCCTTTCTGTTCTCCGACAGCTCTCTTCTGAAACGTTTGCTGTCTGGCAGTCGTGTGTTGAGAACCGAATAGTCGAGAGACTTGAACATACCTTCATATACATCATACAAACTCGTGCGTTCTCGTTTGTCAACCATTGTCCAAAAGAAAGCAAGTTTCTTGGTGACCGACCAACCCTGTGTCAAAAAGTTGTCGTGGAACAACTGCATGAAGCTCATTGCGCTTTCTACAACAAAGCGGTCTGCGCTGACGGGTACAAAGATGTAATCCATCTGAGACAAGGTCTTCATGACGCCCTCACTTTTGATAGTCCCAGGCATGTCAAAGAATATGAAGTCAAGTTTAACCTCTGTTTCATTCAACACTGTCTCTGCGTCGTCAAGCGCATTGACAGCATTGCTTCTCGTTACGCTGAAGGACTTCTTGCCCAGCTTTTTGAAATGCTCACAGGCTTGCGCCTTGAAATAGTCGCTGCTTTTGATGAGTTCCAGTTCCTCGTCTCGCAGGTCTGCAAGGTTGTATTGTGGCTCGTCACAGTCTATGACCGCCACATTGTAACCCTTGACATTGTGAAAGTAGTTGGCTACAAGAGCCGTGATGGTGGACTTTCCTATTCCGCCTTTCTGTGTTGCGAACGCAACAAATCTTGTTTTACTCATATCTTTAACTTTTTAATTTGTTGATAACTCACTTCCATGATTTTCTGCCAATTTAATGATATGAACACATAAGTGTCCATGTCTATAAGTCATTGCTCCATTATGGAGACCTTGAACCATTGCAATGCTTCATCATTTCCATACGACAGTACGACAGTGAATCAGTAAGTCTGTACGTCAGTGGAGCATCATGGATGCAAAGAGACGCTGCAATAGTGACAGGCTTATTCGTTGCTGCAAATGCTTGTTTCATCATATTTTCAAATCATTGGTTCAATGTTTCGGCTGCAAAATAACAACGAAATTTCCAAAAAACAATGGTTTTCAAATCCTGTGGTAGCATGTTGCCGATAGTTGCAGTGGTTGTCTGGGGTAGCATTGTTACAAGGGCGCATTTTTAGCCGTAATTTTGCACCCGAAAGGCAAAGCAATGGATAGCGCATCCATATCGTTCCGACAAGAACAAGGCTTGATGCTCCGCAAAGGACAGGATTTCCCGAACAGCTTCCATTCGGGATGGGATAGCTTCTTACGAAGGCTAACTTCAATCCACCCTAAGCGGATTTTTATGTCCTCAAAGACATAGCAAGGTATGTTTTGAGTTACTCAAAACCTTTGGAGTTACTCTCCAAAGACCTTGCCCTGCCGGGTTGGTAGCCTCTCCGAAGTCGGGCTCCCCATGTTTCAATCTGACGATAGTTAGCACTGTTCCATCATTGCCGTATGTTCCTCTTAATCCATTTTATATGAACACAGAAAGAAAACGAGGGGGACGAATCCCCAAGCTGAACCCGAAGTCGCACCATGTGATGTTTCGGTTCGACGATGACGAGTGGATGAAATTCCTCGTCATGTATGAGCAGACTGATGTGAAGGCGAAGGCTGTCTTTGCCAAGGCACGCATCTTCGGCGAACCGTTCAAGGTGTTGCGAGAGGACAAGACGCTGGTGGAATACTACACCAAGCTTTCTTCTTTTCACTCGCAGTACCGAATGATTGGCAACAACTACAACCAGGTTGTTAAGGAACTCCGTTGTCATTTCTCCGAGAAAAAGGCGATGGCTTTGCTCTATAAGCTGGAGAACTGCACCAGGGAACTGGTCTCTCTTACCCGTGAGATTGTTGAACTAACCCGTAAGTTTGAGGAAAGATGGTCGCAAAGATAAGTTTCGGAAGTTCATTGTATGGCGCTCTGGCATACAATGGTGAGAAGATAAACAAGGAAGAGGGAAAACTCTTGGCTACAAACAAGATCTTCGATGATTGTTCGGGAAAGACGAGCATCGCCAATGCCTTGCGTGATTTCCAACGATACCTTTCTCCGCACATCAGAACAGAGAAGCCTGTCGTGCATATATCCTTGAATCCGCATCCTGATGATGTGCTGACGGATATGGGCATGGAGAACATCGCCCGTGAATACTTGGAGCGCATGGGATATGGCAACCAGCCATACATGGTTTGCAAGCATGAGGACATCGACCGTCATCACATGCACATCGTGACCATCCGAGTGGATGAAAACGGCAAATGTTTGGATAGCCGATACAACTACCATAGGAGCAAGGCTATTACCCGTGACTTGGAAGAGAAGTACAATCTCCATAAGGCAGACCGCAAGCAACGCCAGGCAGACAATCCACTCCACAAGGTGGATGTAAGCCAAGGCAATGTGAAGAAGCAGGTTGCCAATACTGTAAAATCACTCTGCACTACCTACAGGTTCCAGTCATTGGGCGAATACCGTGCACTTCTTTCCTTATATAATATATCCTTGGAGGAGGTCAGAGGCGAAGTTGGCGGTCGTGAGTATCATGGTTTCGTCTATGATATGGCGCACGATGGAGAGTCCCAGTCCGAAACCGTCCTGTGTGGCGGCATTTGAAAGCCGCTCGAACGCTCCGAACACCCGTTGCTGCTCCTCGGCAGTCATGCCCGTACCTGTATCTTCCACTGTCAGCACCAAGTTTCCATCCTGAAAATTAGTTGTCAGTGACACATGCCCGTTCTCGGTGAACTTGATGGCGTTGGATAGCAGGTTGTTCCCGATTTGCAGGATGCGCTCCTTGTCGGTTATGACAAAGGCATCCGCACGGTTCTCCACCTTCAGGGCCAGCCCCTTGTGCATGGCTGCGGGTGCAAACTCGGTTTCAAGTGTTTGTGTGAGGATGGAAATACGGCAGGGGGACAGGCAGGGCTGTTCCTTGCCGCTGTCCAGCCGGAAGAAGGCAAGCAGCGTGTTGAGCATTCTTCGCATACGGTCGGAGGATTGGCGGATGTTCCGCATGTATTTTGCGGTTTTCTTCGGATCATGCTCTTTCTCTATCAGCCCGGTGTAACCCATAATGGCGTTCAGCGGGGTGCGCAACTCATGAGCGACTGTATGCACCGCTTTCTTGCGTGAGGCGATAAGTGCCTCGTCCTGTTCTACGCTCAGGTTCAATTTATTTATCAACCGTTCCCTCTCTTTTCTTGCCAATACCTCCTTCTTTATATCCCGTTGTATGACAAGATAAAAGACAACCAACAGGATAATCGAGAATACAATCAAGCCAGAAATGATAACGGTAGAACGTTCGTAGGATGCTTTTAGACGTGCCTCCTTGTTTCGGAAGGCGAGCCATGTCTGTTCGGCCAGATTTGTAATCAGCAAGCGCAGTTTTCGGTTGAGTTCCTTGTTACATAACCGCAAGCTGTCTGTATAGGCTTCTATATCACGTTGCTGTCTGTTTATCTGAGAAATTAGTTTTTTATCCAATGTGGTCGCCGAGTCGTGACTGGCAGCTGTACGGTTTCCTTACCACCGAAAAATCCGGCTATGCCTTTCTTCTTGCGGGTAACGGTCTTTGTTGTCGTGTGTATGGTTACGGTCGGTTTCTGGTTGAACAGAAGGCTGTCGGTCTGCCTTTGTTTCCGTGAGGCTTCCATTATTTGAAACAGATGCTCTTCTTTGGCGGCTAGCAATATACGGAACGAATCAATCAAGACTGGTCGTATAAAATCCTCGCATTGTACGCGTAAGACTTGCAGCATGGAATAAGTATGAACACGACATTTCCGGTACGCCAGAGTGTCTTCATTATCCCATACCAAGATGGATTCGCCATAAGTTACCAATGCAGTAACATATCGGTGGGCAGTGTTGATGTCATGCTGGGTCTGGAAAATGGTGATTGATTTGTCTTCTATCTTCTGTACCCGGTTACGCTCATGAAGAACGATGGCGACCATGCTGCCGATGATCGCCATTAGGAGGATGTATCCTACAAATATTTTATGCTGCAAAAGAATCTTCATTCATTTTTGAGTTTTTTACAATCCATATGCTCACTTCATAGAGTACCCACATTGGAAATGCCACCAACGAAAGTGTGAACACGTCCGAAGTCGGCGTGATAATCGCGGCAACTACAAGGATAATCACAATGGCGTGTTTACGGTACTTGCGCATGAAATCCGCTGACAGAAAGCCCAATTTAGCGAACAGCCACGAGAGGATAGGTATCTCGAAGACGATCCCCATTGCAAAACACATCATTACAAGTGTAGAGATATACGAGTCAAGCGTGATGAGATTATCCACATCGCCGCTAACCTGATAAGTTCCCAAGTAGCGGAATGTCAACGGGAAAATCAAGAAATAACAGACAATTACACCTAATGCGAACATCGCATAGCCACCTCCGACTATCCGTGTGACATATCGCCGCTCATTGTCATAGAGTGCGGGAGAAACAAACCGGAACAGTTGGTAAAGTATGTAAGGAGAGGCACACAACACACCGGCACACAATGCCGTCTTCATGTGAATGATGAACTGCTGCGCCAATCCTGTATTGATAAGTCTGATAGAGAATGAGTCCATACTTCCGCCTGCCCATGCTGCTATCCTGTTAAGCAGTCGATAGGTTATGAATTTGTCGTCTTTCGGGGCAAGCACGACATCAAATAGTTGCTCCTTGAAGAAGAACGCCGCAATGCCGAACACGATAGCCACGGCGGCAATCTTCATGATTGCCGTCCGTAGCACGTCCAAATGCTCCCAGAAGGATTGTGTGTTCTTTTCGGTTGCCATATGGTTATTCCTTTCGTTCAGTATCTTTGATTTCGTCTATCTCTTTCTCGACATTGTTCATTCCATCCTTGAATGAGCGCACGCCTTTACCGATGCCATTCATCAGTTCGGGTATTTTCTTGCCGCCGAAAAACAGCAGCACAACCAACGCGAGCAGTAGCACTTCTTGCATACCTATCCCGCCGATAAATAATGGTGTCATAATGTTGTCTTATTTAAAATTGTCAAATGTAAAATCCAGTCGGCTATTAATGAATGACAGTTGGAAGTTTGTGAGGAACGTATCCACAGGCTCGGTTCAAGGAAATTACCTTCCGGGATAAGCCGTTTGGCATCTGCCTCGACTCCGCTGATTCCACTGCTTGCACTTGATACTATCAGACCGATGTCTTTTCCTTTCATTTCATCGCCGTGGTGGAATAGGAATGCTTGCAGCGGGGCTGCCATATTGCTCCACCAAAGCGGTGCTCCTATGATAATCCTGTCGTAATCGGCAAAGTTGACTTCCACTGGTTTGATTTCAGGATAAGATGCCGCATCGTTCGGATTGTTCCTGATTGCCTGAATCAGTGCACTTCCGATGGCATAATTGTTGGCCGCATAGTCAAGACCTTCTTCGGCTGGTTCTATTCTTACTGCATCTGCCTCTATTTGTGTTAGCAAATCAGTCACGATGGTATGTACATTGTTCGTGAAGCTGTAATACACGATCAGTGTCTTGCCCGTAGGATTGGGCTTATCGGGGTTGTCCGGATTTACAGTGTTGTCCGGATTTTCAGGTTCATTGCCATGGGAAGAGCAGGCGCTCAACCCCACCGCTACAAAAGTGGCAAATAGTAGACACAGAAACTTTTTCATAATACTTCTCATTGTTAAAAATTAAATTATTTGTTATTATTCGATAATACCTATCTGTTTGAGCCATTTATCAACGTCTTCCCGGGAGTTTCAGCCCAGTTTCCATACACAGGCAAACTGCCAATACCTTGCCTCCGGCTATTTCTTTTCAAGGGCCTTTTTGAGGAAATCTTCTATTCTGTCGAATGGAATGACATCAAGGTTATCGTACAAATCGACGTGATTCGCTCCCGGAATAATCAGTAGTTCCTTATTGGCAGTGGTCAGTCGTTTGTAGGCATCTTCGCTGAAGTAGCGGGAATGAGCTTTCTCTCCGTGAATCATCAGCACGGCACTACGGATCTCTCCGATATAGGTGAGCAGCGGCATATTTATGAATGAAAGCACGCTGGTCTTGGAGATTCCCTTGTTGGAGTTGGGAGAACGATGATGATAGCCGCGCTTTGTCTTGTAATAGTCATGGTAATCTTTGACGAATTGTGGCGCATCTTCTGGAACGGGGTCAATCACGCCGCCGTCGAGTTCATTCTCACCTGTTCGGTATGCTTTTGTGCGAATGTCGTTCAGTTGTCGGCGTAGCTCGTAGCGGGCATCCGCATTGTCGTTGGCATCGAAATATCCGTTGGCATTCACCCTGCTCATATCGTACATGGTGGATGTTACTGTCGCTTTAATTCGTGGGTCATTGGCAGCCGCATTGAGAGCAAATCCGCCCCAACCACAGATGCCTAGTATGCCAATGCGCTCCATATCAACATCTTCACGGGAGGTCAGATAATCGACAGCCGCACTGAAATCCTCCGTGCTGATTTCAGGTGATGTGAGATAACGGGGTGTGCCGCCGCTCTCGCCGTAATAAGAAGGGTCGAACGCGATAGTCAGAAAAACACGCTCTGCAAGAGTCTGGGCATAACGACCCGACACCTGCTCTTTTGTCGCTCCGTATGGACCGCTTACAGCAATAGCTGCCAGATGTCCTTGCACATTTTTAGGTTTGTAAAGGTCTGCGGCAAGCGTGATGCCGTAACGGTTGTGGAACGTGATTTTCGTGTGTTCCACCTTATCACTCTGCGGGAAGGTCTTGTCCCACTCCTGTGTTAATTCCAAAGTGTTCATATCTGTTGTTTTTGTTGTTTCCTGTGCCATGACATTCAGAAAAGTCAGGAATGTCATTATGGCGATAGCTTGCAATTTCATAGATACATTATTTTAATGTCATATTAAAGTCCTACTTGTTTCTGCTGTTCGGCATTATAACGGTCGCCGACTATCGGAATGGCTGCCACACGCTGTTCCAACTCTTTCCATTCACTTTCAGAGAGTGTAAAATCAAGTGTGCGGAGATTTTCTTCCAAATGAGAGAGTTTGGTTGTTCCGGGAATGGGCACAATCCACGGGGCTTTCTGCAACAGCCATCCAAGTGCCACCTGTGCAGAGGTCATGCCCCGAGTGCGACCGAAGTCTTGTAGTACATTCACGATACGGTAGTTCGCACGTATGGCTTCAGGCTGGAAGCGTGGCAGGGTCTGACGGTTGTCGTTGTTCGGATCAAAAACGGTGTATTCGTTGATGCAGCCACCCAAGAAACCTCGATTGATAGGGCTGTACGGCACAAAGCCGATGCCCAGTTCATGGCAAACATCCAACACTCCGTTTTCCTCCACCAAGCGGTGCATCAGGTGGTATTCGCTCTGTATGGCGGTCAGCGGTTGCACAGCATGAGCCCTACGGATGGTCTCCGGGCTGACTTCGCACAATCCCCATCGCTGCACCTTGCCTTCCTTAATCAAATCGCCGATACACTGCGCTACCTCTTCGATTGGTGTATGGCGGTCGAAACGATGCTGGTAGAACATAGGTATAGAGTCAATGCGAAGGCGACGGAGCGATTCCTCGCAATAACGGCGGATTGTTGCAGGTCGGCTGTCCTGACGCCCCGTTCCCTTACCCTCGATGACTTCATGCCCGAATTTAGTCGTTACGCTGATCCGCCCCTTGAGCTCGGACAACGCTTCACCCGCCAAATTTTCATTGGTCAGCGGGCCGTAGATGATTGCCGTGTCGAAGAGCGTCACGCCTCGATCTACCGCCTCGTGCAACAGCCGGATACATTGTTTCTTGTCCGGATGCTGGCTGCGGTTATAGGTCATACCCATCACGCCGAAACCGAGAACCGATACCTCGAAGGCCGCCTTCCCCGTTCCCAATACGCGATGTCCTTTGATACGGGCGGCGCCTGTATCATCGTTTCTAGATGCTTCCGGTTGTTTCGGCTCGGCAGCAAAAACCTTGTCAAGTCCGGCAGGCATAGCCAATGCAGCTCCCGCCAGTGCCACTGTTTTAAGAAATCCACGGCGGCTGATGTTCATTTTATTATCTTCTTTCATTGTTTTACGTTTTTGTGATTAGTGAATAGAAAAGGCACCGTCCACCAAAAGGGCATGACCATCCACGAAACTTGCCTGCTCGGAGCAGAGCCATAGGACGGCATTGGCTATCTCTTCGGGGTTACCAAGACGCCCGGCAGGAATATCACGAAGCAAATCGACTTCCACTTGCGGATTGCGTCGGATCAGCTCTTCTGCCATCGGGGTGCGGATAGCACCCGGACAGACCGCATTAACACGAATCCCTTTTGCCGCATAGTCGATGGCCGCAGTACGGGTCAGACCGATCACGGCATGTTTACAGGCGATATAGGCTGCCTGTCCGGGAAATCCCGTCACACCGCCTTGTGACGAGGTATTGACAATCGCTCCGCCGCCCTGTTTCAGCATTTGGAGAATCTCGTAGCGCATACAGTTCCATACGCCTTTCAGATCGACAGCCACCGTGCGGTCGAACTCCTCGTCGGTAATCTCCGCCATCGGACGTTGCGGGGTTTGGATGCCCGCGTTGTTGTGTGCCGCATCGAGTCGGCCATAGGTCGTAACGATCCAGTCTATCATCGTCTTTACGGCTTGCGTGTCCGATACGTCGCAACGATACGAAACAGCCTCATAACCTTCCGAGTTTAATTTTTCGGCCTGCTCTTTCGGTTCGTTGATATCTACCAGAATAACCGTTGCACCGGCTTTTGCGAATCCTTCGGCACAAGCAAGACCGATTCCGGCTGCCGCACCAGTTACCATTGCTACTTTTCCATTCATTGTTTCCATAAATCTTCATGTTTTAATGTTCTGCTGCAAAGTTAAAAAGAGAGCCCCGAAGCGTCTTTGCTGCGAAGCTCAAAATACTTTGTTGGGAAGTTCATTCCGTTAAAATTACATGCCGGGGTTTATATGCCTGATCACTCTGGCGGGATTTCCGGCAACAATAGTGTCAGGCTCTACATCGTGCGTTACAACGCTGTCGGCCCCGACCACCGCATTCTCACCGACAGTAACACCCGGAAGAATGGTCGCGCCGGCTCCGATCCACGCCCGCTGGCAGATATGTACATGCTTGCAGGTAATTACCGACCTATTTTCCAAATCGTGATTGTTGGATATGAGTTGCACGTTGGCGGCAATCATCACTTCATCGTCTATCGTGATTCCTCCGGCTGACATCATCAGGCAGCCAGGCATGACAATGACATTACGCCCGAATTTCACGTTGGCGGTTCGGACACCGGAAAACGGTATCTCAACACGGCAGTTTTCTCCAAGATGAGGAAAAACCTTGTGCAACAAATCTTGATACTCATCTGTATCCGGCATTGTATGGTTAAGCAGGAAAATATCTTGCCGCAGTTCTTTTGCTGCGGCAAGTTCCTGTTCTGTCTGGTTCAGACAGTCAATTCTAATCTCTTCCATGCGGTTATTCGATTACTTGTTTCGCCCATACTCCAGCCTGTTTTGCACCGCCGTTCAAAAGTTTGCCGTCTTTCCATACAGTTTTAGGATAGAGCTTTTTGAACTGCTTTACACTGTTTGTTATCGAACTGCCACCGGAAGTGGCAAATGGAATGACCGTCTTGCCCGAAAAATCATATTTTTCAAGGAATGTATTGACCGGACAGGGACACAAGTCCCACCAGATAGGGTAGCCGAGGAATACTATATTGTAATCTTTCAGGTCGATAATCTCTCCACCCAAAGCCGGACGCGACTTTTCGTCTGCCATTTCCACCGAGCTGCGGCTCTTTTTGTTCTGCCAGTCGAGGTCTGCCGAAGTATAGGCCTCAGTCGGAGTAATCTTATAGAGTTTACCGCCGGATTCATTAGCAATGGCTTCCGCCACTTTTTCAGTAGTTCCGGTACAGGAGAAATATGCCACAAGGATTTTCTTGTTTCTTTCTGCCGTCTGTGCACTCAATGAGTTGCCCAAAGAGAATAATCCCATGATAATTAATGTTAATAACTTCATATTATTTCAATTTTGAATATTCGTTGTCATTTACCGGTTCGAGCCATTCGTTGGATGCCCCTTCACCAGGAACCTCAATGGCAAGATGTGAAAACCAACTGTCGGGTGCGGCTCCGTGCCAGTGTTTCACACCTGCGGGAATATAAACCGAATCTCCAGGACGAAGTTCAATGGGTTCTTTGCCCCATACCTGATAGTAGCCGCGGCCACCAACGCATACGAGCGTCTGACCGCCGCCTTTTGTTGCTTTGTGAATGTGCCAGTTGTTGCGGCAACCCGGCTCAAAGGTCACATTCACTACAGGTACGCCATCCGTCACAATCGGAGCTATATAGCTCTGTCCGATGAAATACTTGGCATACGCATCGTTGGTTTTGCCTACCGGGAAAATGATGGTTTGTGCATACGCTTCAAGCGAGGTAGCAGCGGAACTGTCAGTTGTGTCCGTCCAAACTTCCTTTGCCATGCGAAACGCCGCCCACGCTTTCGGCCAACCGGCATAGAATGCGGCATGGGTCAGGATTTCTGCCATTTCGGTTTTGGTCACTCCGTTCTTTTTTGCTGATTCAAGGTGGTACTTGAACGACGAATCTGTTAGGCCTTGCGACATCAGGGCTACAACCGTAACAATAGAACGGTCACGAAGGGATAACAGGTCGTTACGGCTCCAGACCTCTCCGAAAAGCACATCGTCGTTCAGGCGTGCAAACTCCGGTGCGAACTCTCCGAGAGCATCGCGTCCGGCGGTCTGCTTGATTTTTACTTGTGATTTTGCCATAATCGGTAACATTAAAACTGATAATAGAACCAATGAAATTACTTTTGTTTTCATATTACGCTTTTTTAATTTGACATTGCTAAAACCTTTTAAATATCGGGTGCAAAGGTACAAAGAAAGCCTTACAGCGACTTTGCTGCAAGGCTCAATTTGTTTTGTTCTAAAGTTCAATGCTGCATGGATGGGGCAACTCCATATGCATCCTTGTATATTTTGGAGAAATGCGACAGATTTATGAAGCCCACGTCGAAACAGGCTTCTGTCACCTTCTTTCCTGATATTATCAAATCATGGGCAGCTTCAAGGCGACGTTTGATAATCCATTTTTGAGGTGTCAAATCGCTTACTTTTGCGAAATCCCGTTTGAAAGTAGCCAGACTACGCCCCGTGTTACTTGCAATCTCGTTCATAGAAAGGTCGCACATATAGTTTTCGTTCAAATAGTCCAAAATGTCAATCTTCCACGGTTCCACGAAGTCGAACAGCGAAGCATACAGGTTAATGTCGGTATTGAGCAATACATGCACTCCTTCAATCATTTTCAGTTTCAGTACATCTTCCGATGGCTTTTCTCCTGCATCGAAATAGGGGATAACCGACTCAAACAGGGAGCGGATGTCTGGTCTGTTACTCGATAACACACGCAAACTCTCTTTCTCGCGCTTGGAATCATAGGGAATCTGCTGCCGATTAAGTGTCTGGTAAAATTCCTTTAAGAAAGGTCGTGAAAATTTCAACACAACAGAGCGGTAAGGATTTCCCTCCTCTACTTTTTTCTGCAACCACATACGGTTGTCGCGTCGCATGAAAGCACACTCTCCCGGATGAAGAACGGTTTTCTTTCCCCGCTCTTCTATTTCCAGTTCACCGGAAATCAGATAAATCAGTGTGTGCTCCCTGTTCTCGTGGGCACAACCACGATTATCAGTGAAATAACTCGCTATGAGTATGTTCGAGCAATTGAATACATCTAATCGTTCCATATTGTCTATATTTTAATTTAATTGCAAAGGTAGCATTTTTTATCCATAAATTATTTGTTGTAAGGCTCAAATTTGCAATAACAATTCAGTTTTTACTTAACCTACATTGCAGCAGCCTTTGGTGAAAAACTTAAAGATTCCTAACGAAATCCTAGTTTTTGGCAGTTTTCAGCCAATTTCCTAGCTGATTTTGCATAAAGAATCCTAATTTGCAGCGTACATCGGGGGAAAAAACGAAATGCTACACCCGCCCGTTTTGTCATTTGAAAAATTGTGTGTACCTTTGCCCCCGAAATGTATATATCCAGGGCAAAGAAATATCGCGATCAGGGAGATGGTACAGCAATCGCATATGATTACTACCGTCTCACGAAGTCTTACATCGACAAAGATGGCAAGACTAAGCATCGTAGTGTCCTTTGCCTTGGAGAACTTCCCGGCTTTGACAAGGATGAACGTAACCGACTGGCATCCATGCTCACCACAATGATTGAGGATGGACAAAGCGTGATGTGCGATAGCAAAAAGCTCTACGAGGAAGCCATGTCTCAATCACTGCACTTGCAGAGATGTTCGGCATTCCTAAGTAGAAAATAACCAAAGATGCCCTGTATGAAAGTGCCAAGCGCCTGTGGAACGAGCACCGTGGCCTTGAGGACTGGCTCCATGACAAGGTATGCAGTATGTTCGGAATCGAGGAGAAAATCCTTCTGTTTGATATCACAAATTCCTACTTTGAGGGGAAAATGGAGAACAGTGAACTCTGTCAGTATGGTCGTTCCAAAGAGAAAAGGGACGACTGCAAGATTGTTGTCCTTGCTGCAGTAGTAAACACTGAGGGATTACTCGTTCGCACAATGATATACGAGGGAAACCGCCATGATTCTACTACCGTTGAGGAAGTTGTTGGTACTTTGGCCAAGACAACCACTTAAGATACTAAACGTATCGTAGTGATGGATGCAGGCTTCTACTCCAATTCGAATGTCAATTGGTTAAAAGCCAATGGATTCGACTACATTACCGTACTCCCTTCTGGCGACAGTAAGTTTGAGTCTACAAGTTCAGAAATCATCGATCATACCGATAACAAAGGACGGCAGATACGTCTGCAGATGGGCAAGGTTGACATGGATGGAGAATCCGTCAAGGCACTCATGGTGGATAGTGACGCAAAGGGTGCCAAGAAACGCTCCATGTATGAGCAGGCATGCAAACGCTACGAGGAGGGATTGGAAGCAATCAAAAAAGGTATTCTTACCAAGGGCGGAACCAAGAAACATGACGCCGTGAACAAGCGATTGGGCAAATTGGACAAGCAATATGGAGCCATTCGCCTGTCATACAACGTTACCTTTACCTATGAGGGTACAGGAAAGAACGAGATTGCTACTTCCATGACCTGGGAATGCAGAGAGGACAAGGCTGCTCAGAGAAGAAAGTTCCATGGAAAATATATCTTGCTGACGAGCCTTGATGAAAGCCAGGAGATGGGATGAAATCATGCGCATTGCCAGCACACAGGTTGTGGTTACAGCAAAAATTGAGACCGTAGATGGACAGGTCATTAATATAAGACAGAGCACAGAGGCAGAGAGTAAACTCTCCGCCATCTATGATTTGCTCTACATTACCCCCGAACCGCTCGGGAAAAGAAAATCCATGCTACACCCAAATCAGACTTCAAAAAATCCGGATATTGGAAATCAGGGAGTTACATAACGGGTGGCTGCAATGTGGGTTAAATCGGTATAGCGTAAAGCCAAACTCGCCCAAGGCAAAGCCAAAAACTTTACCCTGGGCGAGCTAACACATTTTATATTCACCACTTAATCCAAATTGTAAACAATGAACATGAACCAACTTCTTACGCATGAGAGCAAGTCGATAGACACCGCCATGCAATCCTTGAAGAAAGCCAACAACTGGCTATCTTCATTCATCGAGTCCTACAGCCCACCTTTAGACGGGGAGCGATACCTCACCGACAAGGAACTCTCCGAGTTCCTGAAGCTTAGTCGCCGCACCTTGCAGGAATATCGCAAACAAGGCATCTTGCCCTACATTATATTATGTGGCAAAACCCTCTATCCGGAATCCGAGATACAAGCACTTCTCACTGGTAATTACCGCAAGCCGATAATCGACGGCACTGTTTCACAAGGGGAGGGTACTGCTTCATAATAGCGAAACAAAAATAGCGTACAGGGTACAACGATAAAAATCGTTCCTTCTGTACGCTATTATATTATAAAGGTGTAGGAATCTTATTAAAAGATGAAAGATTCTAACTTGCACCTTTTGGTGTCGTTCCGTTCATCACAATAATCATTGGATACTCGTGTTTTACTTGCTCTGCTTGGCAAACCTTGCGGTTCACAACCTTACTGATAAACCATTGTCTGAACAACAAGGCTTTGTATGTATCCATTTGAAGTGCTATGGCGATAATCACTTCCATATCATAGACATGCGCAGAATATCCATTTTCAAGTTTGATGTATTGAGAATGCTGGAAATCTTTCAGCACACTTTGTTTCCAAATGCGCTTGATGGTATTCTTCACTGCTGTCCCTGTTACATTCAACAGTTCGGCAATCTCCCAAACTGTCATCCACACCTCACCATGATGTGGGGCGTAGATGACCATATCTTCTTGTATTGTTATCACTTGTCGTTTCATGCTCTGCCATTTATAGTGTTAGTATTATCGTTGCAAACATTTCCAAACGTGAATTCCTCAATGTTATTTATTTGCTGAGACAACTTTTCCACGTCTTTGCTCAATTTCTCCTTGGTAATCTTGGCATACACCTGGGTTGTCTTTATGTTCTTGTGACCAAGCATTGAACTCACGGTTTCTATTGGAACTCCGTTGGAGAGGCAAACCGAGGTTGCGAACGAATGACGGCTCATGTGCACAATTTAAGCAAAAGCAACGGAAAGTGAATATGAGAAGAATGAACTGCAAGTGGTTGAGAATGAGCAATATTTCATAATTCTGCCAATTGGCT
>ERZ780076.305-NODE-305-length-25875-cov-3.827343_pt1 | contig 25875 bp, 21 predicted proteins | sample MGYA00511022_ERZ780076 | MGnify/ENA primary metagenome ERZ780076 (study PRJEB29588, sample SAMEA2148733) | human gut metagenome | biome: human gut; feature: human-associated habitat; material: faeces | place: Denmark | collected 2008/2010 ... | reverse complement strand
TCATATATACACTTATCGAAAATGAACTTCTGGGGTAATAAAGGTATCCATAAATTATGCTTTCTAGGACGATCGAATAATACTTTATTAAAGAAGTTTTCTTCAATTATTCTAATCCTATCATCTTCCATAGCACAAAATACATCACGAAAATGCGCATTCAGTCCTTTGTCGCGAAACCAATATACATTAAGACCGCAATTACAAATCCTTGACAATTCAACAGCTGACGCTATTGCCCTCATTCGGTTTGCAAGTCCTCCTACAGGCACCAATGTTATACCTCTTTTCTTACCCAACATAAGCAACCATTATATTATCACAATTCAAAAACAAGTTGTGTAAATATGATTATTAAAAAAAATTTAATCGAATTATAAATTCTATTATGCCCACAAAAGTAATCAAGTTTGTTTTCTTTTGCTACTTTTGCAAATGAAAATTATAAAAGCATCAAACAAATGGAATATTCTCCCATACTCCTTTTCGTATTTAACCGTCCAGACCATGTACGTCGAACCATAGCGGCATTACAACGCAATACTCTTGCCGCCGAAAGTGTGTTATACATTTATTCGGATGCTGCCAGAACTCCTGAACAAAAAGAATCTGTTAATGAGGTAAGAAAATACATACACTCCATCAACGGATTCAAGGAAATACACATCATAGAAAGAAAGGAAAATTGGGGACTTGCCAGAAACATTATAGACGGAGTTACAACAAAAGTCAAAGAGTACGGCAAGGTAATTGTGCTTGAAGACGATTTGGTCACAGCGCCATATTTTCTCCAATTCATGAATGATGCCCTGTATATATACAAAGATGAAGAAAAAGTGGGACATATACAAGGTTGTGACTTCACGCAGGATACCTCACTACCTGATACATTTCTCATAAAATGGACAGGTAGCTGGGGATGGGCTACATGGGAAAGAGCATGGAAATATTTCAATCCGGACGGGAAGGTACTACTTGAAGAACTTGAAAAAAGAAATCTTACATATACCTTCGATTTCAACGGAAGATACGGATTTACCCGCATGCTCAGAAGACAAATTGAAGGGAAAAACAATTCATGGGCCATACGATGGAACGCTTCACTGTTTCTAAATGACATACTATCGCTAAACGTCGGCAAATCACTTGTACAGAATGAAGGATTTGACGGTAGCGGCACTAATTGTGGCGGTGGAGGACTGTATTCGTCAAATCTTTTTATGGACAGAATTGAAGTGAAAAGAATAATTCCAGCCATAGAAAACAAAGAGGCAAGACAGGCTTACGTGAGATACTATGCACGCACCAACTCATTCATGGCGAAAGCCATCAGAAGGATAAAACGCACTCTTAAGGGTGATTTCGGAAGATAAACCGGCTCACAATGCCGTTTTTAACAATATTCAGACAAATTATTCCTACTTCAATTAGGATAAACAACGACAGTAAGCATTATCTTTGCAAAAAATTCCCAATCATGAGAATACTGATTATAAACACGGCAGAACGCATAGGAGGCGCAGCCATTGCAGCAAGCCGACTGATGGATGCACTGAAGAACAATGGTATCAAAACTAAAATGCTTGTCCGCAACAAACAGACAGAGCAACTAACCGTCATCCCCCTGAAAAGTTCATGGAGGAGAATATGGCAATTTGCATGGGAACGTATTGTCATATGGATAGCAAACGGATTCACACGTCGTAACCTGTTTGCCGTTGACATAGCCAACACAGGAACAGATATCACACAACTGCACGAATTTATACAAGCTGACGTGATACACCTGCATTGGATTAATCAGGGAATGCTTTCACTAAACGACATAGAGAAAATACTTAAATCAGGCAAACCAGTTGTTTGGACAATGCACGACATGTGGCCATTCACCGGAATATGTCATCATGCAGGAGAATGCAAGAAATATGAGACACAATGCCATAACTGCGAATTACTGTTGAAACCTCATAGATTTATCATATACGGTATTCAAGAAAAAACAAAAAATATTCTCAAACTCTAAAATAACATTCGTAGCCTGTAGTCACTGGCTGGAAGAGAAAGCCAGAAAGAGCATGCTTACTTTAAACCAGGATATAACAAGCATCCCTAACGCAATAAACACAAATCTCTTCATGCCACGTGACAAAAAAACAGTTAGGGAAAAATTAGGGCTGCCGCTTGAAAAGAAACTCCTTTTGTTCGGTTCTGTAAAAATTACAGATAAACGTAAGGGAATAGACTATCTTATAGAAGCGTGTAACATACTTTCAAAAAACGAGCCTGAATTTGCCAAGGAACTGGGAGTTGTTATAATGGGAATGAATTCCGAACAATTTACATCGTTGTTCCCTTTTCCTATATACAGCATGAGCTATGTAAAAAGTGAAAAGGACCTTGTGGACATATATAATTCGGTAGATGTATATGTGACACCATCATTACAGGAAAATCTGCCCAATACAATAGTAGAAGCCATGTCATGCGGTATTCCTTGCGTAGGTTTCCAGACAGGAGGTATTCCACAGATGATAGACCACCTTCACAACGGATATGTAGCAGAATACAAGTCGGCATCAGACCTGGCTAATGGAATAAAATGGGTACTCACTGACGGCGACTACCAGACACTCAGCGAGGAAGCACACCGTAAAGCCGTAAACACATATTCCGAATCAATAGTAGCACATCAATATATCCAGATTTACAATAAGATAACAGGCAAAAATGCATAGCCCCATCCAGAACTACCACATACAGCGTCAGCATCCAAAATTCAGCATTATCACAGTAACGTATAATGCAGAGAAAGTTTTGGAAGACACTATACAAAGTGTCATTACACAGTCTTACAAGAATGTGGAATACATCATCGTGGATGGAGGCTCTAAAGACGGTACACTGAAGATAGTAGAGAAATATAAGCAGCATATAGCCTGTCTCATCAGCGAACCGGACAAAGGACTGTACGATGCCATGAACAAGGGAATGAAACTGGCTACGGGCGACTACATTTGTTTTCTCAATGCCGGAGACGAACTTCACGAAGACGACACATTGTTCTATATGGTACACAGCATTAAAGGCGATACACTGCCAGATGTGATATATGGCGAAACGGCAATTGTAGATGAAAACGGACATTTCATACGAATGCGACGCCTGTCAGCTCCGGAGATACTGACATGGAAAAGTTTCAGAAAAGGCATGCTGGTATGCCATCAGGCTTTCTTCGTACGCCGGGAACTTGCCATAAGCGAACCTTATAACCTGGAATACCGTTTCTCGGCAGATTTCGACTGGTGCATACGCATAATGAAAAAGAGCAAGGAAATACATAATTCCTGCCTTACCATTATAGACTACTTAAACGAGGGAATGACAACCCGAAACCATAAAGCATCTTTAATGGAACGTTTTCACATAATGTGTCATTATTATGGCTACATATCTACTGTTGCTAATCATTTGTGGTTCATAATAAGGGCAATCCTGAAGAAATAAGTTTCCTGTCAGCCGTTTGTACCAGGAGTTGAAAATACATCTTAATAATTCAGAAAAACAAATAAGACAGGTCTCTTAAATTTGTAATGATTACAAATTTATATATTTTTGTCTCATAAGTAATTCATTAATCATCTAAAACCAAAGCTTATGAGAAAAATCTTACTATTAACCGCACTATTTGCGTTCCTGTCATCACTGCAAGTATTTTCACAAGAAAAACAGTATCAGCTGTCAAGCCATATTCTTGATATAAATACAGGCTATCCTGCAAAAGATGTAAAAATCAGCCTGCACAAGATGGAAACTGCAGACAAATGGGTTTGTATTGACGAAAAGACAACAGACAGCAATGGCAGGGTAAAAGATTTCCTGTTACAAGACGGTAAAACAGACAACAAAGGTATTTACAAACTGACATTCCACACCGAACCTTATTTTAAATCGCAAGAGAAAGAGTCTTTCTATCCGTTTATTGAGGTTGTATTCGAGATTAAGGACAACAGTCATTATCATGTACCTATAACCCTGTCACCTTACGGATATTCCACTTACAGGGGAAACTGACAAACCAAGACCGAACCGCAAAATAAAAAATCAGGCGTTTCATGGATTATATATGTTGATAATCCGCGAAACGCCTGTATTTATTTACCGTTACACGTTCGTGTTACGCTCGTTGCACGTACGCGTTACACCTTCGTGTTCCACCCGTTACACGTACGTGTAACGCCAACCATGTTTAAGACTTTCTTTTTCTAGACTCTATCACTATTACAACTATGGCACAAAGAGCAAGCAATGCCAACGCTATATACGCTATAGTTTCTGTTACGTGAAGTGACTTCGGATCAAACTTAAACTCAATCACATGTTTTCCCGCCGGAACATTCATTGCACGCAATATATAGTCAGCACGCCCATGTTCCACTTCTTCGCCGTCTATAGTAGAAATCCATCCCGGATAATATATTTCGGAGAATACCACTACCCCTCCGTTCTTTGAACTAACTTCATATTTCAGGTCATTAGGCTGATATTCTTTCAGAACTATATAATCCAATGAATCCGGAGCCTGTACATTCTTTACCTGAGCTTCAAAACGTCTGTCAACTACAGCATTATGCAGCGGATTAATATTATGTAATGCCTCTATTTCCTCATTGGCATTATCAACATATTCCACATTATCAACAAACCACGCATTTCCATAAGCATAAGGATTAAACACGGGAGCTGTTTTTCCTCCCTGAAGCGGAAGGATGAAATATCTGGTATTCAGCATATTCAATACAGGGAAAGCATTACTGTCAACCTTATTCATATCACCTCCAGCTTCTGACAGTTTTGAGAAGACTCCGCTCATCTCACCCTGTATATGCTCCTCTATCATTTCCTGATATCTACGCAGTTTGGCGGCATGATAGCCTCCTATACTCTTGTGCCAATATGCAGTATTATTCTCATTGAACGTACTTACCGCCAGATTCAGCACCCTGTAATCCAATGTCTTGTCTTTCAGTATCTCCTTGTCGGTTTCAGACGGTTGCATATACGGCTTCATCTTTGTGTCCTTAGCCACAAACTGTTCGTCGTACAAATAGCGTTTGTTCACTCCCCACATATCAACCAGACACAGTACAGTTATCAATACTACTGTAGCCCTGACTTTAAGTTTACCTACAGAATAAGCATAAACCAGAGCAACACCTATCATGATGATAATAAAACTACGCCATGCGTCAGAAGTGAATATCGACACACGCACTTCTTCAAGATTTGTCAGAATAGGAACAAGCTGTTCCTGAGGAATTGCATTCTGAAGCGCAGACATCTCCATAGTAGAAACGTACGATGAGAAAAACACATGAGGTGCCACAGCAAACAGTAAAGACAATCCTCCCGTCAGAGCAAGACTGGTATAAAATGCTTTTGCGTTCTCCTTTATTACATTCGGACGGTCAAGTATTTCTTTCAGAGCCATAATAGCAAGGAGAGGTATCGTAAATTCTGCTATTACAAGTATTGACGAAACAGCACGGAACTTATTATACATCGGTACATAATCTATAAAGAAGTCTGTTACCCCCATAAAGTTCTTTCCCCAGGAGAGTACAATGGAGAAAACTGTTCCAGCCAGCAAAGCCCACTTCATAGGACCTTTAACAATGAAACATCCCAGAATAAAAAGGAATACAACAAATGCGCCCACATATACCGGACCTGACGTTCCAGGCTGCTCACCCCAATATTGTCCCAACTGTGAGTACAATCCACGATACATCGGATTAGCCTTTTTCATGGCATCTTCATTGGCGGCAAGCGGCACAGACGCACCACCTTTTACATTAGGAACAAGAAGTGAAAAAGTCTCGCCTATACCATAACTCCACTGAGTTATATAATCGCGTTCCAATCCGCTGTCAGTCTGATTTGCAGAGTTTTCCTTTACAAGTTCACTTTTACCTCGCATACTCTCCTTACTATATTGGTATGTATGATATAAGTTTGAGATATTTACACATACACCTATAAGACCTGCCAGTACCAGTACGCCGGAAGCCTTGACAAACTCCTTCACTTTATTCCCCAAAAAACCCAAAACCCCATACCCCCCAGCCATAAACAGCATCACGAACAGGAAGTAATAACTCATCTGCGGATGGTTGGACAATATCTGCAATGCCACAAACAATGCCGTCAGAAATCCCCCTGCCAGATACTTTCCACGATATACCAATACCATACCGGCTATAGTTGGAGGAATATATGCCAAAGTGACAAATTTCCAAATATGACCTGCCGCTATTATTATGAAAAAATACGATGAAAATGCCCATATAATAGCGCCTAACGCCGAAAGCCATACTTTAAAGTTAAACGCGCGCAACAAGATATAGAAACCTAAAAGCATTATGAAAACATACCATGTACACGAAGGAAGAAAAAGCCCATACAGTTTCTGTACAAAGCCAAGTACCTTGGTCGAATCATAACTTGGAGCCATCTGATAAGTAGGCATACCTCCAAATATCGCGTTAGTCCATCTGGTGCGTTCGCCCGTTTTCTCCATATACTCTTTCTGCTCCTGTCCGGCACCTATACCTGCAACGGCATCATCCTGTGCCAACACTCGTCCTTCTGTGACTGCCGGGAAGAAGTATGCGAACGATATTACCGCAAACAATACCACAGCCACAATGTCCGGAATAAGTTTTTTGAATAAATTCATACTATATCAAAGAATTGAAAAATTAAATAAACTATTAGTATTCAGTCGGCAAAGATAACATAATACTGCTTGAAATATTGTAAATTTGCCAGCGAAAATCAAAATTAGAATAAAATAACCGGATGAAAATAGGAATTATCACGGCCATGTCTTCCGAACAGAAGCAACTGGCAAACCAACTTACGGAAATAAAAGAAACAAGCAAAGGTCCTTTCAACTATATAGAAGGGAAAATAAACAACAACGAAATAGTATTGATGCAATGCGGTATAGGTAAAGTCAATGCCGCAGCCGGTACCGTAGAACTGATAACAAACTTCAAGCCGGACTGTATCATCAGTACAGGAGTTGCAGGAGGTATAGACACTTGCCTGAAGGTGATGGACGTAGTAGTCAGCCGCAATATAGTATATCACGATGTATGGTGCGGCGAGGGCAATGCCTACGGACAGATTCAGGGGCTGCCTACTTTCTTCGAAGGTAACGAAACTCTATACAATACAGCAATGTCGCTCGACACTGAAACAGCCATCCACGGTGGCCTCATCTGTACAGGCGACAAATTCATAACCGATCGTAAGGAACTTGACGAAATAAAATCCAACTTCCACGAAGGTCTGGCCGTGGATATGGAATCCGCTTCAATAGCTCAGGTATGCTATCTGTATAAGGTTCCTTTCATCAGCTTCAGAATCATCAGCGACACTCCGGGAGCAGAGAACCATTTCGACCAGTATCTGAACTTCTGGGGAGAGATGGCAAACCGCTCATTTAAGGTAACGGAAACATTCCTGAAGGCGTTGCCGAATAGAATTTAAAAATATGTATTAGCCGGTATGCTATCGATAGTGAACCGGCTATTATTTTTTATTTTATAAAAAATTATATTCGTCGAAAACACGTTGTAACAATCAAGACTTCGTTAAATCTTTGTAAACTTGTGTAAAAGCTTTGCTTTGTAACACATTGAATAAGCCGACATAAGATGTTATTGAAGCTATGGTCGGCGGGAACAGAGCATCGATTTTTCCCGTCGGCTGTAAAATCGGCGATTTAAAGGCAAAATCACATTCGGTCGCCGAAATAATTACAGGAGGGATTTTTATGGCAGAAACAAAATCATGCTGTAACGACAAGGTATCCGGCAAAATTCGCGAAGCCGTGTGCATAGACACTAACCGAGTTTACGACTCTTGTGCGGATAAGGATTGTCTTGCGGACTTAAGGGTGTATTTTCCGCCGCAGTACCAGCAAACAATAGACAGGGCGACTAATGTAAGATGCAGGGGCTGTGAGATACTTAACGTCTTTATCGATGTGGAGAGAGTGCCGTTTAACCGCGGCTTTTACTCGGTTGACATCACATTTTTCTTCAAGGTAACGCTTGACGCATATTCCGTTGCGGCGGCTCCGCCCGAAACGGTGTGCGGATTTACCACATTTTCAAAAAAATGCATACTCTACGGCAGCGAGGGCAAGGTAAGGGTATACTCCTCAGAATTCCGTGCGGACTCGGGCGACAGGCAAATCATTCCGCAAAACACAAATCCGAGAGCAAAAATACAGGTCGCCGACCCTATTTGCCTTGAAGCAAGGCTCTGCCGCCCGTGCGACTGCTGCGACTGTCTCGGTGACTCGTGCATTCCTGTCCCGTCCTGCGTGAAATGCGCGTTCGGCGACGAATTCCCGGACGATTTCGGCCACCGTCCCGTCGAAAAAGCCGTTGCGGTTACAATAGGTATTTTCACGATAGTTCAGCTTGAGCGCGACGTCCAGATGCTGATACCGGCATACGACTTCTGCATACCCGATAAGGAATGCAGCTGTGACACGGACGATCCGTGCGAGGCCTTCAGGAAAATACAGTTCCCCGTGGACGAATTTTTCCCGCCCAACGAGACTAAGCTTCAGACCGGCGCAAGCACCGCGACGTGCTGCGGATGTGAACGCAGCGAATAGGCAAAACAAAGAAGCCGATCCTATACGGTTCGGCTTCCTTGACTTTTTAGATTTGTAATGCTAAAATTCCATTGTTATAAATATGATGTATTTTTCGTGTAAAGAGGGAAAAGCTGTGAACGTATACGATTTTGACAACACCATATATGACGGCGAGAGCGGATTTGACATTTTTATGTTCTATCTTAAAAAGGATCCGAAAGAAATTGCCAAGCTCATACCGCGTTTCGGCGAGGCGTTCATACGCTACAAAAGAGGTTCAATAAAAACCGACGAGGTTATCGAACAATACGGCGATATGCTCACCGACTACTGCGTGAAAATCAAGGACATTCACAAGGACATCACAGAGTTTTGGGACGAGCACGAAAAGAAAATCAAAAACTTCTATGCCAAGATTCAAGCTCCCGACGACGTAATAGTTTCGGCCTGCCCCGAAATCATACTCGAGGAAATATGCAAAAGAATCGGCGTAAAAAACTACATCGGCAGCGTTGTGGATATGGAAAACGGAATCATAGAGCGTGTTTGCTACAAGGAAAACAAGATAGCGGCATTTAAAAGCATTTACGGCGACATGCCTATTGACAGTTTCTACACCGATTCCATGAGCGACAAGCCGATGATGGATCTCGCAAATAACGCTTATTTGGTTTCGGGCGACCACATTGAGCTTGTAAAGAATGACGGCGTATGGTTGAGCGAGCCGAAAACGGGCTTGTTCAAATAATAAGTTAAGCAAAAAGCAGTAAATCAGCTTTGATTTACTGCTTTTTATGTTTTTACATCGACACTATATAACGCTTGATTTTTTCGAGATAATCAATATCGACAAGGGCGTCCAGCCGCGTTCCGTTCTCCTTATAGCTTTCGGAATACACGACTCCCGTTTTTCGAATTTCTCCGAGTATATGTCCCTCGCTGAACGGGACTAACAATATCGCTCTCGCCTTGGTTTTCGGAAGCGAGTCCTCAATAACCTCAAGCAGCCTGTCAATCCCCTCGTTTTTAACTGCGCTTATCATAACGGTTTTGCCGATTACCGGCATATCGTATGCGTTTTGGAGCTTGTCGCACTTATTCATTACCGATATAACCGGTATATTATCCGCTCCGAGCTCCTTTAAGACGGACGATGTAACGCTCAGATGCTCGGCACACTCGTCGCTTGACGCATCACAGACATTTAGTATAAGGTCGGCGTTTTTTGCCTCTTCGAGAGTTGATTTGAAAGCATCGACAAGCTGATGCGGCAAACGCCTTACAAGCCCTACCGTATCAACGAGCATAACCTCTCGCTTTGACGGCAGCGTAAGCCTCCTTGCAGTCGGGTCGAGCGTAGCAAAAAGCTTGTCCTCCGACAGCACGCCCGCACTTGTAAGAGTGTTCATAAGAGTTGATTTTCCGGCATTGGTGTAACCGACTATGGCAACGGTGATTACACCGTCCTTTTTTCGCCTTGAGCGGATGAGGTCGCGTCGCTTTTCAACCCTCTTAAGCTCCTCGGACAACGAATGTATCCTGCGTCTTATATGGCGTTTATCGCTCTCGAGCTTGCTCTCGCCCGGACCTCTTGTGCCGATTCCGCCGCCGAGACGCGACATACTCTTGCCTCTGCCCGACAAAAACGGAAGCGAATATTTAAGCTGTGCCAGCTCCACCTGCAATTTACCCTCGCTCGACCTTGCCCTTGCGGCAAAAATATCGAGTATGAGCATGGTTCTGTCAACAACTCTTGTATCGGTTTTTGTCTCTATATTGTTAATTTGCGACGGTGTAAGCTCGCTGTCGGCTATTATAAGGTCTATATCGTTATTTCGACAAAAGGCGGCAACCTCCGCCATTCTGCCGCTGCCGATATATGTTGCCGGCGACGGAGCTTCAAGCTTTTGTATCACCGTTCCGATTATCTCGGCTCCCGCGGTTTCCGAGAGAAGAGCCAATTCCTCCATAGAAATTTCAGCGTTGTATTCGCCCGTGTCCACACCTATCAAAAGTGCTCTTTCGGGACTTTGACTGTTTTCATAAAACTCCATAATTCGCCTTTACCGTTTGTTCTGATTTAAAAATGACAGCGCCTTTATAAATCCGGCGTTGCACTTCGCATAATAATACTTATAAGAATCGCAGTAGTAATTTTTGCCTATAATACCGTTTTCCGAGGATCTGTCGCGGCGGCAGCCGTTGCGGCAAACACAATAGAACGGACACGCTTTGCATTCGTCGGGAACATTTTGCGAATCCTTTATAAATTTAACCGCGGTTTCACTGTTTCGCATTTCCTCAAACGTATTTTTGCCTATTTCGCCTATCTTATATCCGTCGAGCACATAAAAATCACACGGATAAACACTCTTGTCGGCCTCTATAACATACTGAATGTTACAGCAGCCGAACGCGCTGCACATTTCGGGAGGTCTGCCGAGCATCACGGACAGCTGATTGTCTATATGGCGTATGCTTATGTAATTTCCCTTCAAAAGGTCGGAAAGCCAAAGATTAAATATCTTTACGAGAAACTCGGCGTAGTCCTTGGGCGACAGGCTGTATGCGCTCTCACCGCGTTCCGATGAAAACGGCTCAAGGCACGGAATAAACTGCAAATATCTGAAGCCCTGCTTTTTCAAAAAATTATATATTTTCTCGGCGGAGCGTGCATTTTTGCCCGTAACGACCGAGAGCACATTATACGCCGCCCCTTGACGATCCAAAGCATCCGCCGCCTTTATTACCCTGTTAAATGTACCCTTTCCGCTCACATCGACGCGGTTGAGGTCGTTTATCTGTGCCGGGCCATCAAGCGACAAACCTACAAGATAGTTGTTCTTTTTAAAGAATTTTGCCCAGTCGTCATCAATCAAAAGGCCGTTGGTCTGTATGCTGTGGTGGAATATGAGCCCCTTTTTTGTATATTTCTTTTCGATTTCCGCAAAGCCCTTGTAAAAATCAAGCCCCGCAAGCGTAGGCTCTCCGCCCTGAAACAAAAACGTACAGCTGCCGCTTGCGTATTCCGCGGCACTTTTAATTATCTCCTCGGCGTCCGACAGCGACATCATACCGCAAAAAGCAGTTTCGCGGCAATTTGCCTCATCCTTATAAAAACAGTATTTGCAATTCATATTGCACGCCGAAGAAGCCGGCTTTAAAAGAACACTTACATGTGGCATTTTCTACCTCCGCAGCTTTATGTAATATTTATTATATTAGCACACTCGTCTCGGAAACTCAAATTTTTCTCTTCGGGATGACAACGTGATGACAAAACAATCAGTATGTGATATTATGACATAAAAATAAAAAAGGAGCTGTAAAATGAGCAGGATTATAAATAAGCTGATTCGTAAAATCAGCGGCAGTGAACTTGCGCAAAAGCAAAATGCGAGCATAATAAAAAACGGCAAGCCGAATGAGAAAATAATCCCGTTTTTGCGACAGACAGCGGCGGACGGCTGCGTATTGCTGAAAAACAACGGGGCTTTGCCCATAAACGGCAAGGATAATGTCGCGCTGTTCGGCAGAGTGCAAAACGACAGCTTTTTTGTCGGCAACGGCTCTGGTGGAGACGTATGCGCGCCTTATAAAATCAGCTTTGCCGACGGCATAGAAAAAAACGGAAAAATACATATAAACGAAGATCTCAGAAAAATTTATAATGATTGGTGCGGCAAGCGCAAAAACATACCGGATCCGGGGTTTTGGGGACATTGGCCGAGATTTTATCCGGAAATGCCGCTTAAAGACAACATTGTAAGAAGTGCATCCGAAAAGAGCAATAAGGCCGTGGTATTTATAGGCAGAAGCGCCGGAGAGGATCGCGAAAACGTTCTCGAAAAGGGCAGCTATTACCTCACGAGCAGAGAAAAGGAAATGCTTGACCTTGTCACGGCTTATTTTGACGACGTCATTTTGGTTCTCAATATAGGCAGTCTTATTGATTTTGAAGAGATAGATGCATATAAGGATAAAATAGGCTCGATACTTATAGCTTGGCAAGGCGGTATGGAGAGCGGAAACGCGCTTTCGGATATACTCTCCGGTGAAGTCACTCCGAGCGGAAAGCTCAGCGATACAATCGCAAAACGATATGAGGACTACCCGAGCAGCGGCAGCTTCGGCGCAAAGGAATACAACAACTATGTTGAGGACATCTTTGTGGGTTACCGCTATTTTGAAACCTTCGCCCCCGAAAAGGTGCTGTATGAATTCGGATTCGGTCTGTCTTATACAAATTTTAAAATCGAAACGGAAAAAGCGAACTATTCCGAAGGCAAAACAGAATTCAATGTTAAGGTGACGAATATCGGCTCGGTGCCCGGCAGAGAGACGGTTCAATTTTATGTTTCCGCTCCGAACGGCAAGCTCGGAAAAGCAAAAAAATCACTTGTTGCTTTTCACAAAACAGAGCTTTTGTCCCCCGGCGACTGTGAAACCTTCGTAACGGTGATTTCAAATGACAGCTTTGCTTCTTACGACGACTCCGGCAAGGCCGGACACAAGAGCTGCTATATACTCGAAAGCGGAATTTACGATTTTTATGTAGGCAACAGCGTGCGAAACTGTGAAAAGGTGTATAGCTTTACACTTGAAAGCACAGTTGTAACCGCCGAACTATCCGAAGTTATGGCGGTCAGCGAAAACCGCGCGTTTGAACGCTTTGCCGCTGTTTGCGACGGCGACAAAATCGCTCTGTCAAAGGAAAAAGTGCCTGTTCGCACCGTTAGTCTGAAAAATCGAATACTCTCTTCTCTGCCTGACGGAAAAGAAATCAGCGATGACAAAGGCTATAAGCTCTCCGATGTAAAGGCAGGAAAAGTAAAGCTGCGAGACTTTACAGCTCAACTTTCACTCGACGAGCTCGAAGCAATCTCACGAGGCGAGGGACCTATGAACAGCTCACTCGGAGCAAATGGTAACGCGGGTGCTTTCGGCGGCGTTTTAAAGTCGCTCAGGGAAAAGGGAATCCCCCCGATAATCACCACCGACGGTCCGTCCGGAATAAGACTTCTTTCCGCCTGTTCGCTGATGCCCTGCGGTACGGCGATAGCGTGCTCTTGGGACGAAAGTCTCACCGAGGAATTATTCACGGAAATGGGCAAAGAGATGATAAAAAAGGGCAGCGACGTGCTGTTGGCACCGGGTATGAATATACATAGGAACGTGCTGTGCGGCAGAAACTTCGAATACTATTCCGAGGACCCGTACCTCACGGGTAAAACCGCTGCGGCAACGGTCAGGGGCATACAGAAAAACGGTGTTTCGGCGTGTCCGAAGCACTTTGCCGGCAACAATCAGGAATATAACCGCAATCACACCGACGACATAGTGTCCGAAAGGGCTCTTCGCGAAATCTATCTCAAGGGCTTTGAAATATGCGTTAAGGAGTCGTCTCCGCACTGCATTATGACAAGCTACAACAAGATAAACGGCGTTTGGAGCCACTACAATTATGAGCTTTGTACCACCGTTTTGCGTGACGAATGGCACTTCGGCGGTATGGTTATGACAGACTGGTGGATGCGCTACGCTCCGTCACCCGAATTTCCGCAGCTGAGAGACAATGCATATCGCGTCAGAGCGCAGGTTGACGTGCTTATGCCCGGATTTAAAACCGCGGTCAGCAAGAGCGGCGGAAACGACGGCTCTCTGCTTGAAACATACGGTCAAAAGGACGGAATAACCTTAGGAGAACTGCAGAGAACCGCAAACAACGTTCTCCGCTTTATCCTCTCAACCGACAAAAAACTAAACTGAATAAAAGCCGTATAACATATAAAAAGACTGCCTTTATGCCGTGTGACGTACGTAATCACATTTGATAAATGCAGTCTTTTTTATTTATTCGCCGAGTCCTTTATGAGATATAATACCTTGCCTGCGCATTCCAAAGCTCGCTGTATTTGCCGCCTGCACCCAAAAGCTCGCGATGCGTTCCGTGTTCGACAAGCCGCGCGTTGTCAAACACGGCGATTTTATCGCAGAAGGCGCAGCTTGAAAGCCTGTGAGAAATATAAATCGCCGTTTTATTTTGAACAAAGGAGTTGAAACGGCTGTATATCTCGTTTTCCGCAATGGGGTCGAGTGCCGCCGTGGGCTCGTCCAAAATAACGACGGGAGCGTCCTTATACAGTGCCCTCGCAAGAGCAAGCTTTTGCGCCTCACCACCCGATATTTCAACGCCTGTTTCGTCCAAATCCTTATAAAGATATGTGTTTTCCTTATCCGCCAAGCGTTCGGCTCTGTCCTTAATATTTGCATTTTCGAGGCAAGCATAAAATCTGTCGCTGTCGAAATCGGAGCTTGCGCAAATATTATCCTTAAGTGATACGGAAAATATTTTAAAATCCTGAAAGACCACGGAATAAAGACCTGTAATGCTCTCTCTTGTGTATTCCTTAATATCGGTGCCGTTAATCAGAATTTCGCCGTCCGTCACATCATAAAGGCGGCACATAAGCTTGATAAAGGTGGTTTTACCGCTGCCGTTTCTGCCGACAACGGCAAGATGCTCGCCGTTGTCTATTTTGAGATTGACATTTCGGAGAGCGTAATTTTCGGCGGACGGATATTTAAATGAAACATTTTTGAATTCAAGCTCGAAGCCTGCGGATAAATCCAGCTTCTTTTCGCCGTAGGTCATTTCGTCATTCGTATTTACAATCTCAAAATAATAATTGACGAGCGGCACCATTTCGGCGGTGTCTGCCACGGGTACCCCCCTTTTTTTTCGGCGGTCTTCCAAAAGGTTACCGCCATTTTCATTATACCCGCAACAATCTGCATAAACGCTCCGCAATAAAGCACAAGCGAGCCTATTCCGAAAAGTCCGTACAAGCCCTTGGTGCCGATAAAAAGATAAATTCCGAAGCCGACAAGCGCACCTAAAATCGCAACAAACGAGCTTTGCCTGGCCGTATTCATTGAAGCTTTTTTCAAAACCCTTTCGCCGTCTGTCAAAAGCTTGTCCGTAGCGGTGTGCTTTATTAGAGTCTGCTCATTATAAACGCGGATTTCCTTGCCCGTATTGTAATCCGAAAACATGTTGAGAAAATAATAAAAAATTCTGTCAAGGCGCGAATACTCGTCGCTCGCCTTAAACCAAGCCTTGTTCATTCTGACCGCTACCACAAGAATAATAACCGCCATAACGGCTATTGCGCCGAAAATCGTAAGCAAAAATGCAGGACGTTCAAAAAACGAGGTGCCGGTTTTCTCAAAGCCGATTTTGAGCAGCGGAATTATTATAACAACGGATATAACCAGCGTAAGCGCACCCGATATAAAATCACGCATCATCCATGTAAACTGTACAAATGAGGAAAAGACCCTGTCCTGAGCCTCCGAATGCTTGTGAACAAGCTCCTTAAATTCACTGTTTTCAAGACGTTGATACTCAATGCGAAACAGCTTTGACGAAATTTCGCGAAGCTCCTTGTTGTACATCAGCGAGCGATAAACGAACTGCATTTCCCCGAGAAAGCAGTTGACGAAAAACAATACGGCGTTAATACCGACAGCCGAGCCGATATAGAGTGTGAGACTTTTCATACCTGCTCCGCCGTCGAGCAAATCTATGATTTTTGATGTGAACCAAATGTTGATAAACGGCATAACAGCCGTAACAAACGCAACAGTAACGGCGGTGGGAATAAGGCGTTTTTCGAGACGGTTCATTTCACGGAACGCCGCAAAAACGGTTTTTACTCTGTTCATACGGTCTCTCCCCCGTTCTCCTTATAATAGTAGCTTTGGACTTGGTACATTCTGTAATATAAGCCCTTGAGAGCCATCAGCTCCTCATGCGTACCGCTCTCGGCAATTTTCCCGTCCTTAACAAGCAAAATCCTGTCGCAAAAGCGCGTCGACGAGAGGCGGTGCGAAATAAAAAACGATATTTTGCCGCTTGTCATCTCGTTGTATTTCAAGTACAGCTCGTTTTCCGCAATGGGGTCGAGTGCCGCCGTGGGCTCGTCCAAAATCAAAACAGGTGCATTTTTGTATATTGCTTTTGCGAGGAGCAGCTTTTGCTTTTCACCGCCGGAGAAATCAGCCGCGTCCTTATACACGTCCTTTATCATATAGGTTTTTTCCTTTAGCGGCAGACTGTTGATTTTTTCGGAAATACCCGCTTTATCAAATGCGGCAAAAAGCTTTTTTCTGTCATAGTCCGAGGCAGTACAAATATTTTCCGCAATTGTCATCGGCATAAAATAATAGTCCTGAAAAACTGCGGAAAATAGGTTAAAATAGCTGTCGTTTGAAAAATCACGACTGCTTTTTCCGTTAATCAAAATCTCACCGTAAGTAGGATAATATAAACCGCAAAGCAGCTTAACGGCGGTCGTTTTGCCTGCTCCGTTTTCGCCGACTATGGCTATATTTTCACCCCTGTTCACCTTAAATGACATATTACAAACCGTGCTTTTTTCGGCGGACGGATATGTAAAAGAAACGTTCTTAAATTCAATTGAAGCGACGTCGTCAAAATCAATGTCGGGTCTGTTTTGACCCTCCTCCTCGCTTTCGACAAATTCACGAAAGGCGGCGCAATCGTTACAGCAACGCTCAAGATTCGAATACTGATACACGGCATTCATTATCCAATTTGAAAAGCCTGTTATAATGCCGAAATAAAAAATGAAATCCGAAACAGACAGCCTGCCGCCGCATACAAGATATGAGAGATATGCATAGGCAACAAGCTCTCGTATGAGATTTAAAAGTGCTCTCAGTCCTCCGATTCTGATATTTTGGCGCATAAATTTTTGATTGATTTTTTCAAGGTCGCAGATTATTTTTGCAATGGCAAACAGGAAATAATCCGTAAAGCCGTACAATCTTATATCCTTAGCCGCAGAAAAATCACGGCAAAGATTATAGTAATAATCATAGCGAACAAATATTTTGCTTCGCTCGTTCTTGGTTTTCTTTTCCTTACCGTTCAAAAAGCCGAGCAAGAAAAACTCCGCCGCACAGGTGGCAAAAATAATCAATATCATAATAATGTTGATTTTATAAATCAGCGCAAGAGATGCCGCAACGCCTACAACACATACGCAAAATTGATTGCACGAATCGAGAAAATCCGACGAACCCGAATAATAGCTGCGGTAAAACTCCATTGCTCTCTTATTCTTTTCTCTGCCGCCCGGGCTTTCGATATTTGTATAATCGGTGTTCAAATTCTTATTGAAAGCAAGCACCGCATAGCGCATACGAATAATACGCGCGCTGCCGTTTAAGAGCTCCTGCATAAACGGCGAAAGCCAAGTAGTCAGCACAACGAGCACGCTCAAAAGCCCCACGACAAGCGTAAGTCTGCCTACCGTTGCGCCCTCGTTTATGCAATCGATCATAGCCTTTGGTATATAAGAAGTGACAATCGGCTGAAACACAAGCGCCGGTATGCGTATAAGAAAATACACAAGGCTTTTCCTATCCCATTTTAGCCAATTCGACAGCATATATTTTATGTTATCTCTCATTATTTTATCCTCCGTAAGCACCTGTGCAAAAGCCCCTCACGCGACATACCGCGAAATCGGCATAATTGAATATTACATTAGCCGCATATAAAAGTCAATAAAAAAATTTGGGATATATCCCACACGATATATCCCAAATTCCTATACGATTTAACTATCATTGACAAAAAGGCGGTAGTTATGAAAATTAAAGATGCTGTTGCTCAAAGAATAATCGATTTATGTAAGGAAAAGAACATTGCCATAAACGCGCTCGGCAACATAAGCGGCGTAAATCCGTCCACGATTTACAGCATACTGAACACAAAAAGTCAAAATCCCGGCGTTGTAACGCTGCAAAAAATATGCGACGGCTTGGAAATATCAATACGGGATTTTTTTGACGTCGAGCTTTTTGACGACATTGAGCAGGAAATAATATAAAAGCGAACAGACTGCATCTGCCGGCGGTCCGTTACGTAAGCTTATTCATATCATCCGGCATAGGTGCGGTAAATTCCATAATTTTCTCGGTAACGGGGTGTGTAAAGCGGACAAAACAGCAATGCAGAGCCTGATGGCTGAGTCTTTTATCCGTGCTGCCGTACATATCGTCGCCCACAAGCGGCGCTCCGAGGCTTTTAAAATGAACACGTATCTGATGAGTTCTGCCCGTTTCGAGATGTATTCTCAAAAGCGTACAGCCGTCCTTTACCTTTAACGATTTCCAATGTGTAACGGCTCTTTCGCCGCCCACGCCGACATCGCGCAAGGTCTTCATGGGGTCGGGTCTTATAATAGGCTTATCTATAACGCCATCTCCGTAAAATTCGCCGCCGGCAACAGCTAAATACTCCTTATATATTTTACCGCTCAGCTTTGCCGCCGAAAATTTATTGAGAGCGCACACCACTATGCCCGACGTTCCCTTATCAAGTCTGCCGACAGAGCGGAATACGCACTCCTTTCCCTCTTTCATAAGATGAAATGCCACCGCATTTGACAGCGCGTCGCAACGGTGATTGTGCGATTCGTGCATAGCAATATCGGGCTTTTTGTTTATCACGAGTATATCGTCATCCTCATAAATTATGTCGAGCGGTATATCCGCAGGCACAGCGGAGGCGGTGCCTTCGTCGGACGGCAAATTCAAAGTCAGCGTATCACCCGAATTTAAAATGTCGATGCTTCTCGCCCCTACTCCGTTTTTCAATATGCCGTTTTCAGTGCGCTTTAAAACGCAGAGCATTCTGTGCGACACGCCATTGTGCTTTAAATAATCTTTTATTTTGACATTGCCGTTGTCATTGTCAATAAAAAATTCGATTTTGCGACCCATAATTCCACCATCGTTAAAATTCTGTTTTATTGCATTATATCATATAAAGGTGTAAAATAATATCGAAATTTAAAAGGGAGGAATACTATGCAGCTCGTAATAATGATAATTCACGACAGCGACCACATGAATTCCATTCTCGTAAAAATGATGGAGGCAGGTATCAAGGGCGGCTCGCTTATAGATTGCGAGGGTGCTCTTCAGGCAATAGGGCGCGCCTCCTCGGATCCGCCGCCTGTTTTCGGCTCCCTGCGCGAATATTTAAACCCCGAAAGTGCCGCAAAAAACAAGCTACTTCTCTGCGCTATGGAGGACGAGAAGGTCGCGGTTGCAAAACAGATTGCGAACGAAGTCACCGGCGGGCTCTCAAAGCCCAATACCGGCGTTATGTTTTGCCTGCCGCTGCTGTCGCACGAGGGATTAAAATAATATTGAATCTGATACGGAGGAAAAATTTATGCAGCTTTTGTTTTTTGTACTGAACCGCTCCGAAATGCTTGACGATATACTGACGAGCTTTGCGGATCACGACATACACGGTGCCACCATACTTGACAGCAAAGGAATGGTTCATCTTTTGGCGTCTCACAGCGACGAGGGAGAGGTTCCGTTTTTCGGTGCGATGAGGGCATTTTTAAAGCCGGAACGCGAGAACAGCAATCTCATAATCGCCGCAGTAAACGACGATCACGTTGAAAACGCCGTAAAGGCCATTGAGGATGTTATAGGCGATCTTTCCAAGCCCGATACCGGAGTGGTTTTCACCGTTCCGATAAGTTACGTGAAAGGATTGTATAAGGATGGAAATTAAAACACTTGCCACAGTCGCTTTGATGATGATATCGGGGCTTCTTTTTGGCAGGCTGTGTAAATTCATAAAGCTCCCCAACGTAACCGGTTATCTTATAGCCGGGCTTGTTTTCGGCCCGTCGCTGTTTAACATCGTAGACCAAAATATGATAGACGAATTCGCAATAATATCAGATATTGCGCTGTCGTTTATAGCATTTTCCGTCGGTTGCGATTTCAGCCTTGACTATTTTAAAAAGGTAGGCAGCGCGCCCATAATAGTTGCTATTTTTGAAGCCATGGGTGCCGTAATACTTCTTACGGTAACGTTGATTATATGCAAGGTTGACTTAAAGCTGTCGATTTTGCTCGGTGCAATTGCCGCTGCAACAGCACCCGCCCAAACAATAATGGTAATAAATCAGTATAAGGCAAAGGGTCCCTTGACATCACTCCTTTTAAGCGTTGTCGCTCTTGACGATGCCGTGGCGCTTATAGGCTTCGGCTTTGCAAGCACAATAGTCACCGCCATGAACGGAAAAGGCGACAGGAGCCTCGTTCTCTCAATACTCGACCCGTTTTATCAAGTGCTGATTTCGGCAGTTATCGGCTTTGTTTTAGCTCTTGTGATGAAGGTTCTTCTGAAGTGGTTTAAAAAGCACTCCAACCGTATTTGCGTTATACTCGGTATGGTGGCGCTTACATATTATCTCGCCACGTTGCTCAAGGGTTCAAGCCTGCTCGCATGTATGTGCCTCGGCGCAGTGCTTACAAACATAATCCACGATTCCGACGACGTTGTAAAAGTCTCGGAGGGCTTCACTCCGCCTATATACATGATGTTCTTTGTAATTTCGGGCGCAGGGTTCGACGTATCGGCACTTAAATCCATCGGCTTTATCGGAATAATCTATGTGGTGGTAAGAGTTATAGGTAAAATGCTCGGCTCATATGTCAGCGGAAAAATTACGCATCAGCCCGATAAAGTATGCAAATGGTTAGGCCCCACGCTGATGCCGCAGGCAGGTGTTGCGCTCGGTCTTATCGCCGTCGCCTCAAGCATGGTACCCGACTATGCTCCGCAGCTTCGCACGGTAATACTCTGCTCGACGTTTATCTACTCCATCATAGGCCCGGGCGTTGCCAAATTCTCGCTTGTTAAAGCCGGCGAAATAGTTTTGCCCGACAAAAAGCAGAAAAAAGTCGGAGCATAACAAAAGCCTGCATACATATGCAATTATTAAGCGTTCCTTGTTTTACGCAAGGGACGCTTTTCTCGTTATTTTATACAGATTTTGCAAATCTTTTTTTACTGCTTCAAACATTGAAATACACCCCGAACGTGTTATAATTATACATATATTTTTAGTATGTTGTATATAATATTTCGAAAGGTACGTGTTATTTTTGTCACTTGTTGCTATGAAAGAGTTGCTTGCGCGCGCCGAAGAAAAAGGTGTTGCCATAGGTGCCTTTTCCGTAGGCAATATGGAAATGGTAATGGGCGCCGTCAAGGCGGCGGAGGAGCTTGAAGCCCCTATTATTTTGCAGATAGCGGAGGTAAGACTTAAAAGTTCGCCTTTGGAATTGATGGGACCGATGATGATTTCGGCGGCTGAAAATGCCAATGTCGATATTGCGGTGCACCTTGACCACGGATTAAATGTCGAAACGGTTGAGCAGGCTCTTGATATAGGCTTTACGTCGGTAATGCTTGACGGCTCGCTTTTACCGCTTGAGGAAAATATTAAAACGGTAAAAGGCGTCGTTGAAACCGCAAAGGAATACGGCGCAACCGTTGAAGCCGAATTGGGAGTTGTCGGCGGAAACGAGGGCGAGGGCAAAAGCCACAAAATTCTTTGCACAAACCCCGATGACGCTAAACGCTTTTGTGATGAAACGGGGGTTGACGCACTTGCCGTGGCAATAGGCAATGCGCACGGAAATTATCCCGTACTTCCCGAGCTTCGCTTTGACGTGCTTGAGGAAATACATAAAAAAGTCAATACACCGCTTGTGCTTCACGGCGGCACGGGTATAAGCGACGAGCAGTTTCAGAGGGCGATTTCACTCGGTGTTCGCAAGATAAATATAGCAACAGCTTCCTTTGACAGCTTGGCTTCTTATGCAAAGACTTATTGTGATAGCAAGGAAAAAGCCAATTATTTTGAGCTCTCCGCCTGTGAGGTTGAGGGAGTTTATCAAAATGTTAAAAGACATATTAAAGTTTTCAATATGGAATAATTAAGGAGACGATTATGAAATACATAGAATTTGATTCTTCAAAAAAATATGACCTTATTCTTTTGGGCAGAATTGCGGTTGACTTGAATCCCGTCGATTATTACTGCCCTCTTAACGAAAGCACCACCTTTAAGAGATATCTCGGCGGCTCTCCCGCAAATATAGCGGTAGGACTTGCGAGACTCGGTAAAAAATGCGGTTTTTTTGCCCGTGTTTCCGACGACCAGCTCGGCACATTCGTAACCGATTTCTTTGAGAAAGAGGGAATTGACACCTCAAGAGTTAAGAAATGTGAAAACGGTGAGAAAATCGGTCTTACATTTACCGAAATCAAATCCGAAACAGAAAGCTCCATAGTTATGTATCGCAACGATGCGGCCGACTTGAAATTGGAGGTTTCCGATATTGACGAGGAATACATCAAGCAGGGTAAGGCTCTTTTGATTTCGGGCACCGCTCTTTGCGAAAGCCCGTCGAGAGAGGCGGCGCTCAAGGCTGTTATGCTTGCAAAGAGAAATTGTATTCCGATTATTTTTGATATTGACTACCGTGCATATAATTGGAAAAACGACGATGAAATTTCAATCTATTATTCCGCGGTTGCTCGTGAGGCTGATATTATTCTCGGCTCTCGTGAGGAATACGACCTTACCGAAAAGCTCATAAAGCAGGGTATGTCCGACGAGGAAACCGCTAAATATTGGCATTCGCAAAATGCTAAAATCGTGGTAATCAAGCACGGTAAGGAGGGCTCGACAGCTTATACAAATGACGGCGAAAGCTATAACATTAAGCCGTTCCCCGTTAAACTCCTTAAATCCTTCGGCGGCGGAGACGGTTACGCTTCCGCATTCCTTTACGGACTTTTTGAGGGCTATGAGATAATCGACGCTCTCGAATTCGGCTCGGCTTCGGCGGCTATGCTTGTAGCTTCTCACGCTTGCTCACAGGATATGCCCTCTGTCGAAGCGGTCAAGGACTTTATTAAGAAAGAAAAAGAAGAATACGGTGAAATGATTGCAAGGGTGTAAATCATTCCGCTCCCTTTTGATTTGCAGGAAGGCTCAAGATGAAAAAACTGTTCAAAAACAAGATTTTCAAAGGTGTTGTCGGAACGCTTTTATGTGTTTGTATTTTGCTTTTTGCGGCAGTAATCGGCATTAACGCATATATGATTTCTTTTTCTAAAAAGAATTTTGTTACCGTAGACGAATTAAAAGCGGACAGCTATGATTGTATTTTGGTACTTGGTGCAGGGCTTTGGAGCGGCAAGCCGTCGCCTATGCTAAAGGAAAGACTTGATTTTTCTCTTGAAGCATACAATAAAGAATGCAGCGACAGATTCCTTGTCTCGGGGGATCACGGCACGAAAAACTATGACGAGGTAAACGCTATGAAGGATTACCTTGTTGAAAACGGTATTTCGGCTGATTGCGTGTATATTGACCATGCAGGTTTTTCAACCTATGAGTCAATGTATCGGGCAAGAGATGTTTTCAAGGTTCAAAAGGTGCTTATCGTAACGCAAAAATACCATCTTTACAGGGCTGTGTATATTGCAAGACAGCTTGGCATTGAGGCTTACGGTCTTGACAGGGAGGAGCTCAAATATCCCGTCAAAAATAACATAAGAGAAGCGGCGGCAAGGGTAAAGGATTTCTTTTATTGTATAGAAAAGCCCGAGCCCACCTATCTCGGCGAAGAAATACCGATAAAAACCGCAAGTGCTTCGCTTACGGATGATAAGGTAAAAGTTTAATTTATATAAACGAGGGTAATGTATGTACGAAAATCCTAAATTCAACCAAAACAATGAAAAAATCCTCTGCGAGAGAAACGGCAAAAACTCCGATATGCTGATGGATATAAGAGTTAAAATTCTCAAAGCGGGCGAAACAATGACATTTTGCGAAGCGGAAAATGAAACGGCTCTGCTTTTGATGGCGGGAGATGTCGATTTTGTTTTTGACGGAAAAACTGAAAATGCAAAGAGACGTTCTCCGTTTCTTGACAAGGCAACGGCAATTCATTTTGCAAGGAATAACACGGTAACGGTTAAGGCGAACGAGGAGTCGAGAATTGTAATTGAGCAAACTGATAACTCAAACGATTTCGGCGTTCATTATTATAAAGGCGAGGATATGACAGTTCAGCACTTCGGTGCAGACCAATGGGACGGCGCGGCCGACAGACAGGTGCTTACGGTGTTTGACTATGAAAATGCTCCGTATTCAAATCTTGTCTTGGGCGAGGTTTTCCACAAGCCCGGCTGCTGGACGAGCTATCCGCCGCATTATCATCCGCAGCCCGAGGTCTACTACTACGAATTTGATAAGCCGCAGGGCTTCGGCGTCGGCTTTAACGGAGACGATTGCTATAAGGTGGGTGACAAGGGCTGTCTTTGCATAACACCTATGCATACACATCAGCAGGCAGCGGCTCCCGGATATAAAATGTGCTATGTTTGGATGATAAGGCATCTTGACGGCGACCCGTGGAGAAAGACAAGAATAGACGCACCGGAGCACAAATGGCTTTTAGATGATAAATAAGGAGATAAAACTATGGCATATATGACTACCGCGCAGGCTCTCGTAAAATTCCTTGACAATCAATACGTATCGTTTGACGGCAAGGAGACAAAATTCGTTGACGGAATTTTTACGATATTCGGTCACGGAATAGTTTGCGGACTCGGCGAGGCACTTGACTCCGACAGAGGAGGACTCACGGTTTATCAAGGCAAAAACGAGCAGGGCATGGCACACGTTGCCACCGCATTTGCAAAACAGAATAATCGCAGAAAAATAATAGCCTGTTCTTCTTCCATTGGTCCTGGTGCCGCAAATATGATAACTGCCGCCGCAACGGCTACGGTAAACCACATTCCGCTTTTGCTGTTTCCCGCAGATTCCTTTGCGTCACGCCAGCCGGACCCCGTGCTTCAGCAATTTGAGCAGGTAAATTCGCTTGCCACAACGACAAATGACGCTTACAAGGCGGTCACAAGATATTGGGACAGAATTTCACGTCCGGAGCAGTTGATGTCTGCCATGATAAACGCAATGCGCGTTTTAACCGACACGGCAGAAACGGGCGCCGTATGCATTTCTCTTCCGCAGGACGTCGAGGGTGAAAGCTATGATTTCCCCGACGAATTCCTCGCAAAGAGAGTACATAAAATTACAAGAATCGTCCCCTCTCTCGACGAGGTTAACGATATAGCCGAAATTCTTTTAAACGCCGAAAAGCCGCTTGTTATCTGCGGCGGCGGAGTAAGATATTCCGAGGCGGGAGAAGCAATTGAGATGTTCTGCAAATCATTCGGGATTCACTTCGCAGAAAGG
>ERZ780076.303-NODE-303-length-25955-cov-13.362471_pt1 | contig 25955 bp, 24 predicted proteins | sample MGYA00511022_ERZ780076 | MGnify/ENA primary metagenome ERZ780076 (study PRJEB29588, sample SAMEA2148733) | human gut metagenome | biome: human gut; feature: human-associated habitat; material: faeces | place: Denmark | collected 2008/2010 ... | reverse complement strand
AAGGCTTCCAGGATTATCTGAAGGGTGAAGTTCGTTTCGCATCTGTAATGAAACAGTATCCGGCAGAAGCTGCCGACCTGTTCGCTGCTTGCGAAGACATGGCTAAGAAACGTTACGCCTCTTACAAGCGTATGGCTGCCATGGACTGGTCTAACGAAGAATAATCCATTCCTCGCATAAACTTAGAAGAGGACATTCCAAAACGGGGTGTCCTCTTTTTTATTTGCCCGGGAATCCCTATCTTTGGCCCGAAAAAACGAAACATAACCCTTAATCCCTACCACATGAAATACTTGATTGTATCTGATATACACGGAGTGCTTTCTACCCTGGAACAAGTGTTGGATTTTTATCAGAAAAACCAATGTGACATGCTTTGCATTCTGGGAGACATCCTTAATTACGGTCCCCGCCACGAAGTACCTGAAGGAATCAACGCGAAAGGGGTCGCACAACGTCTGAACAGCATGGCCGACCAGATAGTGGCCGTCCGCGGAAATTGCGACTCGGAAGTAGACCAGATGATGCTGGATTTCCCGGTCCTGTCCGATTATCTGCAACTGGTAGACAACGGAAAACGTCTCTTTCTGACACATGGACACATCTATAACGAACAGCATTTCCCGAAAGGCCATCACGATTTCTTCTTCTACGGACACACCCATCTCTGGAAACTGGAACAGACGGAGCAGACCGTGGTCTGCAATACGGGTTCCATCACGTTGCCCAAAGGAGGAAACGAACCGACCTTTGCCGTCTACGAAGACGGAAGTGTAACCGTCTACCGGCTGGACGGGACTCCCCTCAAACACCTGAGCCAGTCTTTCTGAAGCCCCAGATGCAGAAAATCCCTCCCGCTACTTCCATGCAGCAGGAGGGATTTCCGTTCATGTTCCGTTCCCGGTCAGGATACACCCGGAATCACAACTGATAGAATTTCTCCATCATCTCTTTCTTGTATTTCTTTGAAATCATTAATTCCTCGCCGAGATTGAAAGGCGGATACATGATACACTGGTTCTCTTTCACCATCACCAGATAGTTCATATTGATAATATAAGACTGATGAATCTGGACGAAGGAATTGTCGAACTCGCAGAGCTGATCGGCGGTAGTATTCCGTTTGAGCGGCAGGAACGAGCCGTTGGACAAGGCTACTTCCCAGATTTTCCGCGAAGAGACGTAACGGAAATAACCGATTTCAGACGGACGCACAAAACGCAAGTCTCCGGTCGGAGTGAACAGCATGAAAGGTTTGTCTTCATCCAATACCATCCGTGGTGCGGACACTTCACTTGTGTCGCCCTCATCCAGCAACAGACGTTTCATCACTACTTCCATCTCATTGACATCAATCGGTTTCAACAAAAAATCGAAAGCCCTACTACGCAACGCATCTATCAGGTATTTATTGTAAGCCGTATAGAATACAATCTTCATCTGCCAGTCAACGGTTCCCCTCAAACGGGTGGCCACATCCATCCCCATCATATCGGGAAGTTCCACATCCAGGAACAACAGCTCCGGTTTTGCCTTCTGAACCAGCTTGAGACCGGCAGCACCTGTTCGGGCCACTCCCACGACTGACACCCCCTCGTATTTCTTGAGCAGAAAACAAAGGTTGTCTATTGCACTTTCTTCGTCATCGATGATGACAACTTTCATCTTGGTTTCCATAGCTGTTATTTAAGTTGATAAGAATAATCCAATGGAATTGTAAAACGTATTCTACATCCTCGCTCCCCATTATCCAACGATACATTCTCCACGGTCAGCACAATAGGCTGCTTGTTGCAGGCATTCAGCATCTGAATGGTTTGTGTGATTACCTTCAATCCGGTGCCTGTCCCTTTGAAAGCGCTGTTCCGCCGGTAGCCTCCTCCATTGTCACAGACAATCACTTCCAGCTCATTGTTCTTCATCGCCTTCACTTCCACCCATAGTTTCTTTGCCCCTTCCTTGGCCCGCAAGGCATGCTTGATGGCGTTCTCCACCGGAATCTGAATCAGCATGGAAGGAATCCGGACATGAGGCAGGGAAAGGGCATCGTCTATCCGCCGGATGTACTCGAACTGCTCCATCCCCTCGCTCTCAAGGGCTACATAGGTATCGACAAAATCAAGTTCTTCAGCCAACGAAACAGCCTCTTTATCTGTCAATTCCAGGTTCCAACGAATCAACTTGACCAGATTCATCAGTTTGTTCTGCTGAGAAGCACCTTGTGTACTTGCCAGTTCCCGGTTCAGCACATTGAAGATGAAATGAGGGGAAATCCGGTTACGGGCGTTCTCCAGACGAAGCGCCGCTATCGCACGTTGCAGGTTCCACTGCTCACGGTCGCTCTTCCGCTTCCTGTAAATCACCACCAGGGCAGATACGGCTAATACCAGCAACAGCCCGTAGGCTCGGTACAGGACGCCTTACTGCCTTTCGGCAGTAGGTTTTCCCGTACCTGCCCCCAAACCGTACTTGCATGTCTCCACGCATACGGCTCTCCGTTGATAACATGACTTTATTTGGCATGGTTGTGTATTTTGGCATAGCACTTTTCACAGACAACCAATGTTTTCCTATGCTTTTCAAGCATCAGCCTGTCGCATTCAGTCTTTCCTTTAAGCTGGTTTAGCTTTCTGACATGACGCATGACTACAGGCCCGACTTTTCCACATAATTCACATGTTCTCGCCTCCAATCGCTCAGTCAGCGTCGGTTGTGGAATTGCGATTGTATAGGATAAGTCGTTTACTTCCGCATAGTACATTGGTGGTTTACGTTTGAATCCCTCATTATAGAATTTTCTGTGCCGTAAGTTACCTTTTGCATCATGATATGGCACTATAATGTCATTTCCAACCTTATATTTGTCAATGATTTTGCTTACAGTGCTGTTGGTCTTTGCTGCAATGGTATGGTACATACTGTACTCCATGATGTATCCAAACTTTGAGAGTGCATAAGCCACGTTATTGGCAATGCGGTAATAGTTATAGAACCCTCTGATTTCAGAGTTATATGCCGCCACTATGTCCTCGATTTTCTTCTTCATGAGATTGCCTCTGAACTTTGCAAACCAAACTTGTCGGCCATTTTCTACCTTGTATCTGATGGCACTGTATTCTTCCAGTTTGTTCCGCACCGTTTCTATGGCGACCTTTAAGACTATCTTACCGTTGTAATAGCGGGCTGGCACATTGTTCTTGTTTCGCTTGACTGCATCAGATTTACGGACAGAAACATCGAAGCCAAGAAATTTCGCTGGCTTTTGTGCATTTGTTATCAATGTCTTTTCCTGCGACAGTTCCAACTTGAGGTTTTCTTCCATATACTTGGTAATGTCCGACTTGATTTTAACGCAGTCAGCCTTGCTTCCGATAACACCTATGAGGAAATCATCTGCGTATCTTACATATCTAAGCCTTCTGTATGTTTCATCCATACTGTCTCTGCTCTCAATCTTTTGCCTTTCACGTCTCAGTTTCTCATACTCATCCATAAGCTGTAGTCTGGCATCTGCATCCTGTATGTTCTTGATGCTTTTAAGGATGCCTTGCATTTTACCGCTGAACTGCTTGTATTCTTTGGTGATGTGTCTTTCTTTTCCCTTGTTGAAGCGTAGGGCGTATTCTTCCATATACTTGTCAAAATTGTCAAGATAAATGTTGGCCAGTATAGGACTGATGTTGCCGCCTTGTGGGGTTCCCTTGTTTGTATTATGAAACCTCCAGTCTTCAATATATCCCGCATTCAACAACTTGCGGATGAGCCTTAGAAATCTATCATCGGCAATCCGTTTCCGCAAAGTTGCAATCAATACATTGTGGTCTATGTTGTCAAAGAATCCTTTAATGTCTCCTTCCACAAACCATTTTGTACCTGTGAATGTCTTTTGGATATGGGTCAGTGCGGTATGGCAGCTTCTGTTTGGCCTGAATCCATGTGAGGTGTTTGCAAACACCTCTTCATAGATGGCTTCAAGAATCATGCGCACCACCTCCTGTACAAGTTTGTCCTCAAAGGAAGGAATCCCAAGCGGTCTTTTCTTACCGTTCTTCTTGGGTATGTATATCCTTTTTGCCGGATTAGGCTTGTAAGACTCATCCCTCAAAGATGCAATGACCTTGTTTATTCTTTGAAGGCTCATCTGGTTAATGGTTTTCCCATCCGTACCGGGTGTCATGTTGCCGGGTTTGGCGTAAATACGCTGGTAGGCAACATGAAACATCTCCTCATTGAATAAGATACGGTACAGCCTTTCGAACTTGTAATCCGAAACTTTACCATGCTTGTTTAAAGCTTTTAATACTTGCTCTGGACTTCTCATAATGTCTCGCACATTTTCCATTGTTTGTATTAAGTTATCTAACTGCTCCCCTTCGCCATGTACAAGGCTTTCCCTTGCTCGGACTACTACGGAAGCTCCGTTCCCATGTCAGATATTCAGAGCCTTATGCCCATAGCCTTACGGCATTCTGATTTAGGGAATCCCCATTTGCTTTCACAATAACTGTTTGGCTCGGCAGACTGTCGGATGCGACTTACGTTCCTATTCCGCTTATTGCGGTTGCTCTGAAGCCAGTTCTTGCCCCGCTGCAATTTCGGTTTACATGGGGTGCTTCAGCCCGACGTGAATCAAATACCTTTCGTCGGGGCTGGCACGTGTGCCGCAGAACTATCGTTCAACCAATCAGGCTTCATCCTTGTGTCTGCCTTTTCCTCTTGCCATGCAGTCGCAGCTTGGTATTTAGCTGACTAATGGCTTTACCGACATGCTACTGTCACCTTTGGATTTCTCCTCCAGCTAAGTCGTTGAGGATAGGTCTGTTGAACTCTAACCTAATCTCTTGCCATAGAGATATTTATTGTGTAGCCTATATGGGCGCATCGAAGCCAAGCCATAGGTTACCTGATGCAGGCGGAGCACTTCATTCTCCTGTTGTTGTATCAGCAGCTCCTTCTTCATCAAGGTACTGTCCTGCTTATACTTCAAAGCGATTTCTTCGGCCCGCATCCGGATACGTTCACTCCGGATGGAGTCATCTATCTTCTCGTTCTCTGCCTGATACCGGTAAGCGGTCCGGAAATCTCCCTTTTCGGCAAAATAATGTTCCAGGTAGCGGTTCCGGATGTGCAGCATGTTAGGTTCGATGTATTCCGGAACAACGGCTTGCTTCAGGTATCGGGTAGCCAAGTCCACCTTTCCCTGCTTCAGGGCCAGTTCAATCAGTTGGGTATCGATATAATAAAGAGCCGATACATTTCCGGTGCGATGGAAATAATCGTAACAGAGTTTCAGATAATAGGTAGCCGAATCTGTCTGATTCATCAGCATGAACACCTCACCCAGATTGACCATGGTCAGGTTCCGTTCGAACTCCAGCTCCGGATATTGTGACACCAACGCCAGCGAACGTCTGAAGTAAGTGAGAGCGGTCTGATAATCATCACGGAAATAATAAGAATTTCCGCGGTTATTCAGGTAGATATGCTTTTCGTAAGGACGCATCCGGTCAAAATACTGGTACGCCAGGTCGTAATAGTAATCACAATCCTTGAAATTCCGGAGTTCCATCTCCACCTGGGCCAACCCATAATAAGCCGGGAAGCGGGTATAGTCGGGCAACCGGAGTGAATCCATCACCGACAAGCTGCGCCTGTACCAGAAAGCCCCCCAGTCGTAACGGCCGTCACGCACATACGCGTCGGCCAGGTTCAGGCAGATATCCGGCATAATCCGGGCATTCCCCGATTTCTGCACGTAATAGTAGGATTTCTCGAAAGCCCAAATCATGGAATCTATCTGCGCTTTCCGCCCGTAGATGTTTCCCCGCATGTTAAAGAAGTCCGCCCAGATAGAGAAGACCCGCTTATCCTCCGCAAACCGGTTTCCGAAACGCTCCACCTGCTTCAGCATCACGATGGAAGTGTCAAAGCGGCCTTCATAAAAGGCTATCTTCGATTTCAACAACAAGCAGCGGTAATACCAGAAGCTGTCGGTAGTAACCTGCAGCATGCTGTCTACCTTCCGTACAACGTCCCTGGAAGTATCGCCCATCGACGCGGACAAATCGAACAGAAAGGAATCCATGTCTTCTTCCGGCCTGTTCGTCTGAATCCGGTTGCAGGAAAAGATGCCACCCAAACACCCTCCCATCACACACATCGCAACAATATATAGTAATGCCTTTAGCTTCATTCTTCATTTGATTATCCTACAAAAGTAAACAAGTAGAAAATAGAAACAAAAAATATTTAATCTTTTGTTAACCAACTAGAAAAAAGTTTTACCTTTGGACTAATGAAATTTTAAACAACAACTATCATGAAAACATTGTCGAATGATAAAATCACGCTACAGATTTCTGAATCAGGAGCTGAATTGACCAGCATTGTAGCCAATGGAAACGAATACTTGTGGCAGGCCGACCCGAAATTCTGGCAACGCCACTCGCCGGTATTATTCCCTATCGTAGGAAGAGTCTGGAACAACCATTATACCCACAAAGGAAAAACCTACGAACTGGGACAACACGGATTTGCCCGCGACATGGATTTCCAGCTGAGCTATGAAGAAGAAAACGCCGTAGTCTACTCCCTGGAAAGCAACGAAGAGACACTGGCCAAATATCCTTTCCCGTTCGTTCTGGAAATCGGCTATCGGTTAAAGGAGAACCACATTGAAGTCATCTGGAACGTACAGAATACAGGGGAAAAGGAAATGCATTTCCAGATTGGTGCCCATCCGGCATTCTATTACAGAGACTTCAATGTATTGGACGAAGTACATGCCTATGTCGGCATAGGTCCCGACGCGAAAGGACTGCAATACATCAGCCCGGTGGAAAAAGGATGCGTATCTCCGGCCCGGCATACCCTCAGCACCCAGGACGGCCTGATGGAGATAGGACGTGAGACCTTCGCCTGCGACACTTACATCTTCGATAACAGCCAGGTGAACCATCTGGTACTCTGCGACAAGGATAAGAAACCTTACCTGAGCATGCAGTTCTCCACACCGCTGGTGGCTATCTGGTCGCCCAGCGCCGTGCACCCGGATGTTCCGTTCATCTGCCTGGAGCCCTGGTACGGACGATGCGACCAGGTAGGCTATGACGGCGAATTCAAAGACCGGGAATGGATGCAACACCTGAAACCGGGCAAGAGCTTTACCGGCGGATATACCATCACCCTGGAAGATATCTGATGATAGAGAACCATTCCGAAAAATACAGCGGACGAAGATTCCGGAAGTTTCAAATCTACCGGGTCTTCGTCCGCGCTTTTTGGAAAGCAAGAAGAAAGGCATGGCAGTTTCACAACTACCATGCCTGAAATGAGAAAGTTTATGTTTGTAAAAATGAGTGCTTCTTCTGAGTCGTTAGAAAATCACACCCAAGCGGAAACCCAAGTTATGTAAACCTTTTATCTCGCCTGTAAGTGTCTGTACATGATTGGTGGCATAGCTGTAGTAACCGGCTATGTGAAGTCCCCAATGCTGTCCGGTAGGATGGATGCGTACACCGAATTCCGGAGAAACGTAATAGCCCCAGCTGTCATGCTGTACACCGCCCGTACCGAAATAAGTGGTATACTGGGCATACATGGCACCTGTCTTCACGCCCAGGTAAGGTTTGGCTATCGAATTGTTCACCAACGGAAAAGCGGCAGAAAGACCGAAAGGAAGCTGGAAAGCCGAACGCTGCTGGTCGGTAGTCAGGGCCTCGGTCGAAGAGAGCGACAGGGTTTCGCGGCCTACGTATTTATGGTTGGTATGATAGGACATGAAGCCGCCCAGCCCTACGTTCGGATGTACATCGTACAGCACCTCGAAGTTCATACCCCAACCGCTCATCTTTTCGGTGAAATCGTTTGACAACGGAGAGTTCACCTGCCAGTCTACTATCGCATGGAATTTATTCATATCCACCTGAGCCGAGCTCTGTGTTACACCGGCAACCAACAAGCCTACCGCTACAGCAGCTTGTCTGAATAATCTATTCAATTTTTTCATGACTGTTACTTCTTATTAGTTATTTGCACTGATATAAGATGACTGCTCGAAAGCCTGGTCTACCGCATCGAGCAACAAATCGAGGTTATAATCGCTGTTTCCGTACTTGTATCCGGAAGCATTGGCGTACCAGATTACCGGTAGCTTGTTGGACGATTGAAGGCTGCTGGTCGGGTTAGTCAGGTTTAGCAGCTCCATCACCAGAGCATTCGTGTTGTACGAATACGTCAACGGGTACGGATAATACCAGCCACCCCAGTAGCTACCCCAGTAGGCACAGTTCCACCAGTTGCCCGGATAGTTTCCGGTAATCACTTCGGTCTGTTGCGCCAGGTAAGAAACCTGTACACCCAAGTCGGCATCCGACTTGAACTGAGGGTCTGTGATACGTACGTATCCACGCTCGTTCAGGTTGTTGGCCACTTCCTGGATGATAGCCTGGGCATTTTCGTCACTCCAGTACGTCTTGTTTTTCGAAGAGTTCAGCAGCAGGATACTGTCCGGCAGGTAATAAGTCTGGAACGAATCGAATGCGGCATTCTTGTCATAGTCCGTATAGACCACGAGTTGGGAACTCAAGTCATCCAGATTGGGGTCCTTTTCACAAGACACCATACCCAGTGCCAAGCATAGAAGAAAAAACAGTTTTTTCATAATCGAATTACTTTTAAGATATAGTTTAGAATGTTGAACCTTGGAAAACCGTACTCTGAGAAGAAGGAACCAATTGTCCGTTCAGAGTCAGCTGATTGGAGTTGAAGTTCGGATTTACGGTAACCGAAGCCTGATTGCTTCCGCTATAGAGCGTAATGTTTACGGCAGCCGATATGGCAGCACCTATCACATTCATCGCCACATAGACATTGCCCGACTTGTCTGTCGTCACCTGATAACCGGATACAGAACCCTGCACCGTAATGCCTCCCAAGCCGTTCGGACCGGCGGCCGGAATATTGAAGGCAATCTGGACAACCGCCTGGTCATCGTTTACAGACACGAAATTGGTATTGGAAGATACAAAGGCTGTCTGCCCGTACTTGAAGACAACCTGATTGGCCTCCAGCGTAAAGGCCTTGTTGTTGATAGCCTGAAAAGCCTGGCTGAACAGCAGGCTGTCCTGACGCTCTTCCTGTGCCCTGCGCTCCTCACGCCGCTGCTCACGCAACAATTTCTTCTGATCCTGTTGATCCTGGGCATGGATGTGCCCGAGAGCCACCCATAGAGCTAACACCACAAATGATACAATTTTTTTCATAATCTAAAAATTTAGTTTAGTTTCGTACTATAAACAAACCGAATTGGCGTTTTACTTAAGAGATACCTAATAAAAAAGACTAATAGATGTTATTCCTATCGATTATTTCCGTATATTTAAGGGGAAAAATTGATAGAAATCTTAAATCGCCCTGTATTATGAACAACGTGACCGATATTACCATCTTGATTGCAGTCATTGCATTGGCCTTATGGCCCATTACCCTGTTTGCACTACGGATTATCCATGAACGGAAGAAGAAACTGGAACACATCGAACGGATGAGCCGCAACGAACTGGATGACATCTCCACCCAGGACCTGGTCATCAGCACCCTGAAGAAAATAGGTTGCCAGCCTTCCATCAATCAGGAAGGGAACGTCACCTTCAAGTATCAGGGAGACGATTTCTACATCGCCGCCGAAGAGGACAGCCGCTTCATCATGATCTGGAACCCGTGGTGGGGCTCCATCTCGGCCGACAACGAAGCCTTCCCGTATCTGAAGGAATTCATCAACCTGGTGAACGTGAACTCGCTGGTCACTACCGTGTACATGGCCGACGAGGACGAGAAGACCGTCGGTATCCATTCCCGTTGCCATACCTATTTCTCCCCCAACGAAGGCGAACTGGAGGAACACCTGAAACTATTGCTCGATTCCTTCTTCGACACCCACAATGCCATCAAGGAAAACATGAACCAGCTCGGTTCGGCCGCCGCCGAAGCGGAAGAGAAGAAAGACCGGGTGAAAGTGAAGGGATTCGCGGCGTACAAGGAAAATACCACACCGCTAGAATCGCAAAAGGAATAAAAATCAGCTAATCAACTCATTGTACATCCGTTATTACAAACGGACGTCTTACCTAAAACGAACTCGTATTTACATCAAAACGTCCGTTTGTATTGACTTGAACAAACGGACGTTTTTTACATGGGTATATCCAATCATGCCGTCCGCCACTCCGATATCGTACCCGTCTCGGAAGAGAACACCGCACCTATCTTATAGAGCTTACGTCTGTCGGACGCGTATTCAAGGGCATAATCCTTCTCCTCAATCTGACGGAGTGCCTCCTCCGCGCTTCCGTCGAGCTTGAACTCGAAGATGTACACATATTCCGGAGTCTCCACGATGCAGTCCACCCGCCCGCGGCTCTGGACCTTCTCCGCATACACCGCATACACACTGATGAGGCGCATAATCAGGTAGAACGTGTAGTGGAAATAGCGTTCACGTTCACGCTCGTTCTCCTTGCGGCGCATCGTGTACGGGATGCTGGCCAGGAAAGAGGTAAGGCCTGCGCGGAAGTCATCAAGCCGACCCTCCTCCAGCTGGAAGGCGGCATCCTTCGTCCAGGAATCCACGCTCTCACTCCCCTTGAAATACTTGGTGGCAACCAGTGAAAGGAAACTGTCCTTCACCTCATTGTTCGGATAGTCAAGCAGGAACAGGTTACGGCGCAGATCAAAATCCTTTATTGTCAGATAACCGCTCTGATAGATCATCGGCAGAGGCTGCTCCACATCGGCCTTGTAGTCGATGAACTCCTTGGGAGCATAATACTTGCCCGTTATCTCGTCCATATTCTCGTCAGTATGCGAAAGTAGACGGATCAGATAAGTCGGCGTACCGCTCTTGAACCAGTAGTCACTGATTCGTTGCGCGTCAAAGGCATTCAGAAGGCTGAACGGGTTATAGACATCGGTCATGAAATCGCTGAAATGATAGCCGTCATACTGGGCCTTAAGCATCGCACGCATCTCGTCGTAAGAGCACCGGTATACTTTGGACATCGACTCTATCGGATCACGGAAAGTAGCGTCAAGCTCCTCCTGGGAGATGCCGCAGAGTGTCTCGTACTTGCCGTACATACTGATATCCTTAGGCTGGTTGAAACCGCTGAACACGCTCACCTGAGAGAACTTGGTCACACCCGTCAGGAACACGAACTGAAGATGCTCGTCGGCACTCTTGAACACCGAATAGAAACCCTTGAGGATATTCCGGTGCTCCTCTTCCAGGTTCTTGTTCACGTCAAGCACATCCAATATCGGCTTGTCATATTCGTCGACAAGAACTACGGCGCGACGGCCGCTCTGTTCATGAGCCGCTCGAAGCACCTTGACAAAGCGGTTCCCGATGTCCGAACCGATTTCACCTGAATCCAGTGAATATATTTTTTCCCAATCGGAAACATAACTTCTTATGCGGTTTTCCAGCATCCCCTGTCTGGTATAATCAGAACCGTTGAAATCCATGTGGAATACTGGATAGACCTTCCACTCCTTCTCCAAGGCCTCTATCTTCAACCCCTTGAAAAGCTCTTTACGGGCCAGGAAATAGTTCTTCAACGTGGACACAAGAAGGCTCTTGCCGAAACGGCGCGGACGGCTCAGGAAATAGATTGCCCCCTCCTTTGCCAGGGAGTACACCATGTCCGTCTTGTCGACATACACGTAACCGTCCTCTATCAGCCGGTCGAAACTCTGGATTCCTATCGGATACTTCATATAGAAAATCATTATAGACTATCACCACCAAAGATACGAAATGGCGACAGTATAGACAAATGAAAAACGGATTTTTCTCTTCCAACGGGACAGTCAGGACATCCAGCGGAAAAAGGCCACTTCACCCTTTCAGTAAAGTAGCCTCCCTAAAAACGGTTCTCCGATTCTAAAACAGCATGGCTGCTTATTTTTTCCGCATACTGAACTCGCAACCGCAATACTGCTGGTTATAGAAATCATATTCCTTGATGATGGCGATGCGGCGTTCGCTCAAGCCACCTTTCCGCCAGTTCTGGTCCCACCAGGTCACATCGGGGAAAGCCTCGACGGCGAAACGTCCGGCCTCGTTGATCTGGTCCAGACTCTTCCAGCGTGAAGAAGCCAGGGTCGTGGTGATGACCGCAAAGCCGTGTTCGTGGGCATAACGGGCGGTATCGCGCAGACGGAGTTTGAAACATTTCAGGCAACGCCCTCCCCGTTCGGGTTCCTGCTCCAGTCCCTGCACCGCACATCGCCACGCTTCGTGGTCGTAATCGGCATCCACGATGTCCAGCCCCAACGAGGTGGCATAACGCGTACACTCGTCCTTACGGATCAGGTACTCTTCCAGCGGATAAATGTTCGGGTTGCAATAATAGATGGTGGGACGGATACCGTGCTGCATCAGACATTCGATGATGGCCGACGAACAGGGGGCACAACAGGTATGCAGCAGCACCTTATCGGCACCGCCCGGCACTTCCAGTTCAAACTTCTTCTTTTTCATCACGCTTCCTCTCCTTCGCTGAACAAAGGTACCAGCAAATCCGGTACACGCACGCCTTTCCGCTTGATGTCTTCCAGGCAATTCCGACCCTTTTCGCTGAGTACAAAATACATCTGCCGCTTGTCCTGTTCGCCCAGGCTACGGATAACCAGTTCCTTCGCCTCGATGGAACGGAGCACCTTCGAGGCATGCGAAGGAGTCATCCCCGTCCGTTCGACGATGACGCTGGCCGTCACCGTCTCCTGTCCGATGCTGCACAACGCCATCGCCTCGTTCAGTGTCACCTGGTAATTGGCTATCAGGTCGGCTTCCAAATCAGAGAGAGCCTTGAACAGCTCTCTCATCCTGCATATACATTGAATTTTTTCCATAATCAAATAAAGAGATTCACGTTGGCCTCTTCGGCACGGCTCATGTAGGTGGCTACACCGCCTACGGTGACTTCATCCAGCAACTCTTCTTTCTTGATGCCCATGACGTCCATCGACATCTGACAGGCGATGAATTCCACACCGTTGTCCAGGGCTTGCTGACGCAAGGATTCCAACGAATCCACGCCTTTGCGTTTCATGAGGTAACGCATCATCTTGCTGCCGATGCCGCCCATGTTCATTTTCGAGAGCTTCAGCTTCAACGAGCTGGAAGGAAGCATCTTGCCGAACATCCAACCGAAGAAGTCCTTCTCCACCTTCGGCTTCTGTACCTTCTTGATGGCGTTCAGTCCCCAGAACGTGAAAAAGACAGTCACCTTCTGTCCGGTAGCCGCCGCGCCGTTTGCCAGCACAAAAGTAGCCAAAGTTTTGTCAAGGTCATCACTGAAAAGGATGAAAGTTTTTCCTTTCTCTACGGGAGCCTGCTGATGGGCCGCTACCGAACAGGCGGTAGCCTTCTCTATTTCAACCCGATAGACTCCGTTTTCCGAACGGCTTCCTATCCAGCGGTGTCCGGTTGTCCGGCACCAGGCTTCCGCGTCGCGGGGGAATCCGGCATCGGTCGCCCGGATTTCCAGGTGCTCGCCGGCCTGTAGTTCCTCCATGCTCTTCTTCAGCTTCAGGATAGGACCCGGACACTGGATTCCGCAAGCGTCCACCTTCACTACCCGGGCAGCCACCGGCTCTTCGCAGGTACAGGTTTCTTTTCGGAGAACAGGCGCGCACGACCAGCCCGAAGAAACAACCGGCTTGACGGCCGACAGATACGTCTTCAGTCCGCCGATGAGGTTGCGTACATCGGCATATCCGTTCGCTTTCAGGATGTTCGAAGCCAGATAGCCCCTCAATCCTACTCCACAGAACAGGAAGACCGGCTTGTCCTTCGGAATCTCGCTCATGCGTTCACGCATATCGTCCAGCGGAATATTGACCGCTCCTTCGAGGCTACCCAGGGCAAACTCATCCGGCGTACGGACATCCACCAGAGTCACTTCCGACAAATCCGCCTCCCGGAGTTCCCGCCAATAGAGCGGAGTCATCTTGCCGCTCAGGATATTACCGGCTACATATCCGGTAATGGCTACCGGGTCCTTGGCCGAAGCGAACGGAGGCGCGTATGCATGCTCCAGCTCCATCAAATCGTATACGGAACCTCCCCGCTTGATGGTCAGGGCGTATTCGTCGATACGCTTGTCTATCCCCTTGTACCCCACAATCTGGGCTCCGTAAAGCTTGCCGTCCTTGGGCGAGAAAGTAATCTTGATGTCCATCTGTAAGGCACCGGGATAATATCCGGCATGCGAACCGGCATGAATCGTCGCCGAGAGGTATGGGATTTCCATCTGTTTCAAGCGCTTGGCGGGGAGTCCCGTAGCGGCTACCGTCAAATCGAAGACCTTGGCGATGGATGTGCCGATGGCTCCTTCGTACCTCACCTTGTTCCCGAAGACCAGGTTATCGGCCACGATGCGTCCCTGCCGGTTGGCCGGACCGGCCAGATAATTCAGCCACGGTTTGCCCGTCAACGGATGCGGATATTCGATGGCATCGCCTACGGCGTAGATGGAGGCGTCGGAAGTCTGAAGGTATTCGTTCACCTTGATTCCCCGCATCTCGCCCAACTCGATTCCGGCTTCTACGGCCAGTTTCGTTTCCGGACGCACGCCGATGGAAAGAATCACCAGGTCCGCTTCCAGACGGATATCGGACTGGAACTTCACGGTCACCCCTTCTGCCGACGGTTCAAAAGCCTCCACACCCTGCTTCAGGTAGAGTTTTACCCCCTTCTGCAACAGGTGTTCGTGCACCAGCGCCGCCATGGAGAAATCAATCGGCCCCATCACCTGGTCGGCCATTTCTACCACCGCCACCTCGGCTCCGGCATGATGCAGGTTCTCGGCCATCTCCAGACCGATGAAACCGCCTCCTACGATGACGGCCCGACGTACGGTATGGCTGTTCAGGTATTGCTTGATACGGTCTGTATCGTAGACGTTGCGCAGGGTAAAGATAGCCGGGAGGTCGATACCGGGCAAGGGAGGACGCACCGGCGAAGCTCCCGGAGAGAGCAACAGCTTGTCGTAAGACTCATGGTACTCTTTCCCGTCGGCGGTACGGACACTCACTTCCTTCTTCGCACGGTCGATGGCTATCACTTCCGAACGGGTACGCACATCGATGTTGAACCGACGGCCGAACACCTCCGGCGTCTGTACGAACAACCGCTCACGGTCTTCTATCACACCGCCTATATAATAAGGTAGGCCACAATTGGCATACGAAATGTATTCTCCCCGCTCAAAAAGAACGATGCTTGCTTCTTCTGTATTTCTACGGATACGGGCAGCAGCCGTTGCACCTCCGGCTACTCCACCTATTACGACATATTTCATCACACTAAAGTTGTTTTAAATTATTTCTACTGGAAAATTTTTACAAAGGAATTATTTTATTTCCTTATAACAAAATTTCCAGTGGAAAATTTCTTCCCTTTAGTGCTTTTTAAGGAATTGGCCGCTCTTTTGCCCTCAGGCGGTCACGGCCGTACCGGCATCGAACAGGCGTTTCAGGTTTCCGGCCTCGCCTACCACCCAAAGCACATCGTCCTTCAGCAACGATGCCTGTACATCCGGCGTATGCAGGTTGCCGTCATGACCGGACTCCACGCCCACTACCAGGCAATGGTACACATTCCGGATGCCGCAATCGATGATTGATCGGCCGACAAACGGAGAATCTGCCGTCAAGGCGAATTGTTTCAGATACATTTCCCGCTTCTCGAAATCCTCTTCCTCGCGTCCGTCGGAAACCTTATCTGCCTGGGCCGCGAATTCAGCCAGTTGCTCGTCGGTACCGATTACCTGCAAGGTATCTCCCGGATAAATCCGGTTGTCGCCACCCGGAATATTGATGCGGTGGGCTCCGCGGATAATGGAGGCCACGTAGACTCCGTATTTCCGGCTGAAATCCAGTTCGCGCAAGGTACAACCGGACCACAACGATTCGGCGGCTACCACCAAATCCGACAAGTGCAAGTCACGGTCGAGCAGGTTGCCGGCATATTCCGGCTGCTTTTCGCCCAGATATTCCTTGTGCATGTCCTTCGAACGCAGATTCTGCACGAAGGTACGTTCCAGCGCAATGGATTGCTTCTTCAGGAAACGGGAGAATATCATGAAGATAATCAGCAACAAGGCGATACCGACTCCCAGAGCGGCCGAGGCACGGAACAGGTAATTGATGAGGTACATGATGAACATGCTCGCTATCACGACACGGAGCAGAATCAGCGAGATGAGCGGGGCGTGGTTGAAACGGCTGTCCGCCCATAACGCCTTGAACTCGATGGAGCGGTTCTTCTTCATAATCAGCGCGCGCAGGAACGGGGCAAGCAGCAGGGTAGTCATCACCGCGCCGATAATCCGTCCCCACAGGTCTCCCATGGCCGCCTTCAGCAACGGAAGGATGAAATGCAGGGAAAAGGCGGTCACCGCAATGGAAAGCACCACATAGATTACAATGATACGGACAATGGCCACCAGCAGCTTCCGCCAATAGTTGGTTACGTTGGCGTTCTGAGCGCCGGAAGAGGAAGTATAGCGGGTTATCAGATTCTTCCAGCGAACCGGAAGAAGCCGGTCCACCAGCTGATAGGCCGGTCCCGACAGACGAATCATATAAGGTGTCAGGAACGTCGTGATGACGGATACGGCCACCACAACGGGATAAAGGAAGTCGCTGGTCACCTTCAGGCTGACTCCCAACGAGGCGATGATGAAAGCGAACTCACCGATTTGGGTCAGACTGAACCCGCATTGCATGGCAATCTTCAGCGGCTGACCGGAAAGCAGCACACCTCCGGTTCCCAGAATGGTCTGTCCCAGCAGGATGGCTATCACAATGGCCACAATAGGCCCCCAATACTTGACAATCATGGCCGGGTCTACCATCATACCGACCGATACGAAGAAGATGGCTCCGAACAGGTCCTTCACCGGATTCACCAGTTTCTCGATACGCTCCGAATCGATGGTTTCCGAAAGAATGGACCCCATAATGAACGCGCCGAAAGCCGGCGAGAAACCTACCTGGGCCGCCAGCACCACCATCCCGAAACAGAAGGCCAACGAAACGATGAGCAATGTCTCGTCACTCATCATCTTCCGCACCCGTTTCAGGAACAGCGGAATGAGGTAAATGCCTACCACAAACCACAATACCAGGAAGAATATCAGCTTCAGGATGCTGGAAATCATCTCTTCGCTCTCGAAATTCTGGCTCACCGCTATGGTAGACAGCATCACCATCAGGACAATGGCCAGAATATCCTCCAGTATCAGAATACTGAGGACAAGCCCCGCAAAGCGTTGCTGCCGGAGCCCCATGTCATCGAAGGCCTTGTAGATGATGGTAGTGGAAGACATGGCCAGCATACCGCCCAGGTAGAGACAGTCCATCTGTTTCCACCCGAAACACCAGCCCACGAAAACGCCCACCACAATCATGCTGAGAATGATGGCACAGGCCGAAATCACCGCCGACCCGCCTACCTTCATCAGTTTCTTGAAGCTGAACTCCAACCCCAGGGCAAACAACAGGAAGATGACACCGATGTCCGACCAGATCTGGATATTGGAGGTATCGGTGACCGACGGAGTAATCTCAAAATGAGGGCTGGCCATGAAACCGGCAACGATATACCCCAACACCAACGGTTGCTTCAGTTTCTTGAAGATGAGTGTCATAACACCGGCACAAATCAGAATCAGTGCCAAATCACTGATAAGCGGAGCTAAATGTGACATTTTTCCTTGTGTTTGAATTACCGTGCAAAAGTAAAACAATAATATAACATGTGCGACGGATTATCAGAAAAAAGGTACACCAATCTTTTCGCTGATACAAGGAATAAGAGAACCGGTCGGCAAATCTGATAATTGTAAGTATTGTAATATGCTCGAAAGAACCCGTAGGGACGCACGGCCCGTGCGTCCGGAATACCGTTTGACATATCCACGAACTTTAAGACTACCCCAACGAATCGGAATATTCAATATATCTTCATCGGTCGAAGAAGAAAAGGGCGCACGTCCTGTGCGCCCCTGTATGGCTTGCCCGTCATGCACCCACGACGAACCGTTTATTTGCGGAACGGCGGTTTCACCACCTGGGCCTTCAACCGGCGTCCCCGGTTATCCAGGTAGATTTCCGTTCCGGGCTTGGAGAAATCAACGGCCACATATCCCATTCCGATACCGATTTTACGGACAGGCGACATGGTTCCGGAAGTCACATGCCCGATGACCTTTCCTTCCGCATCGGTCAAGGAATAGCCGTGACGCGGGATTCCCCGGTCTATCATCTCGAAACCGACCAGCTTGCGGGTGACTCCTTCGGCCTTCTGTTTTTCCAGGGCAGCCCGGTTCGTGAAGTTCTTCCCCTCCACGAATTTGGTAATCCATCCCAGTCCGGCCTCCAGCGGCGAAGTCGTATCGTCGATGTCGTTTCCATACAGGCAGAATCCCATTTCCAGACGGAGGGTATCACGGGCACCCAGACCGACAGGCTTGATACCGAATTCCGCTCCGGCTTCGAAAATGGCGTCCCATATCTTCAAGGCATCCTGCGGATAGAAATACAATTCGAAACCACCCGCACCTGTATACCCTGTATTCGAAATGATGACCTCCGGAATACCGGCAAATTCACCTACCTGGAAAGCATAATAAGGTATCTCGGAAAGGTTGACCGGAGTCAGCTTCTGCAAGGTAGCCAGAGCCTTGGGTCCCTGAATGGCCAACTGACCGATATGGTCGGAAGAATTTTCCAGTTCGGCGCCTACCTGATTGTGGGAAACGCACCAGTTCCAGTCCTTTTCGATGTTGGCGGCATTCACCACCAGCATGTATTTGTCCTGTCCGTAATCATAGACCAGCAAATCGTCAACGATACCGCCCGTTTCATTCGGGAAACAGGTATACTGTACTTTACCGGGCACCAGCACGGCCGCGTTGTTGGAAGTCACCTGCTGGATGAATTCGAGGGCATGGGGACCTTTTACCCAGAATTCTCCCATGTGGGAGACATCGAAGACACCGACCGCATGGCACACAGTCAGGTGTTCATCCAGGATACCGGAGTATTCTATCGGCATGTTATAGCCGGCAAATTCATGCATTTTGGCACCGAGAGCGATATGTTTCTCGGTAAAGGGGGTTGTTTTCATACTTATCAGGTTTAAAGTTCATTTTTCATGATTGCTTTTTTCTTTTGATGTCAAAAAGGAAAAGCTGACAAAGAAAAAACACCGACTTTCGTTTTGAGGCGGCTGCAAAGCGTCCTCCGGCGGAAGCGCAGGATGCCGTTTCTCCGCTGTCTCGCCTCAAAACCAAGGTCAGAATATAATTGATAGCCTTATTACCAATAGCTAGGTTTCCAACTTTTAATTTTTAACTTTTAACTAAAACTCAGCAATACCGTTTGGCGGTCAACTGGGCGATTTTCACCACTACCATCATGGCCTTTTCGATGGAAGGTATCGGAACGAACTCATAGCGTCCGTGGAAGTTCAGTCCGCCGGCAAAGATGTTCGGACAAGGCAGCCCCTTGAACGACAACTGGGCACCGTCCGTACCGCCACGGATAGCCTTCACCTTCGGTTCTACCCCGGCTTCCTGCATGGCGGCAAACGCGATGTCGATGATGTGCATCAACGGTTCCACCTGCTGGCGCATGTTGTAATACTGGTCTTTCAATTCTACGGTCACGATGGCTTCGCCATACTTTTCGTTCATCTGTTCGGCGCATGACAGCATCAGCTGCTTGCGTTCCTCGAATTTCTGGCGGTCGTGGTCACGGATGATGTAAGACAATTGTGTCTGCTCCACTTCACCTTCCATACCGATGAGGTGGAAGAAACCTTCGTATCCTTCGGTAGTGGCCGGAGTTTCGTCGGCCGGAAGCAGGCGGGCATATTCATTGGCCACCAGCAAGGAATTGATCATCTTGTTTTTGGCATATCCCGGATGTACATTGCGTCCTTTCACATGCACCTTGGCCGAAGCTGCGTTGAAGTTCTCGAACTCCAGTTCACCCACTTCACCGCCGTCCATGGTATAGGCCCACTTGGCACCGAACTGTTCTACGTTGAACTTATGGGCACCCAGACCGATTTCTTCATCCGGATTGAAACCGATACGGATTCTTCCGTGCGGAATCTCGGGATGCGCTTTCAGGTAGGCCACGGCACCGATAATTTCGGCGATACCCGCCTTGTCATCGGCTCCCAGCAGGGTATGTCCGTCCGTTACAATCAGATCCTCGCCTACGTGGTCCAGCAATTCCGGGAACTGTTTCGGAGAAAGGACAATCCCTTCTTCGGCACACAACGGAACGTCCTTCCCGTCGTATTTCTCAACAATCCGCGGCTTCACATTCTCACCGCTCATGTCCGGACTGGTATCCATGTGGGCTATGAAACCGATGGTAGGTACTTCCCACTCTACATTGGAAGGCAAGGTGGCAAACAGGTAGCCGTGTTCGTCCAGGGTTATCTCTTCCAGCCCCAAAGCCTCCAGTTCCGTTTTCAGATATTGTGCAAACACCATCTGTTTGGGCGTACTCGGAGTAACCTCTGTCGACTCGTCAGATTGTGTATCAAAACTCACATACTTTAAAAAGCGTTCAATTACTGTCATAATCCTCTTTCTGAATTTAATGATTTCTTACATGTAAAAGTAGCAAAAGGGTTACAAACAGCCAAACAGATTATCATTTTTTCGTATAACAAAAGGTTGATTTACGTTCCCGCCTCGCCAGCCCGGATATAATCCTTGAGGGCCTCCACATATTCCTCGAAGGCTTCCTGCCCCCGGGAGGTGATGCGAAAGGTTGTCCGTTGGTTCCGCCCGGCATTGACACGTTTCATGGTGATATACCCTGCCGTCAGCAACTTATCCAACTGCACGGACAGGTTGCCCGCAGTCGATGCCGTCTTCTCTTTCAAGTACACGAAATCGGCTTCCGCCACCGACATGAGGATGGACATCACGGCCAACCTCAACTGGGAGTGCAACAACGGATTCAGCGGACGGAACATAGGCATACACCCTGTTTTTCATCATTTGACCGAAGTAACCGGATTCTTGATGCGATGTTTCACCTGCCACTGCATGGCACACCCGGCCAACACCAGGCCAATCAGACAAAACAGGATGAAAGAAAGGATTCCATACCCTATTGAACCGTTCATCGAAGTCACATACAGGTAAGCCATGGAACAGCCTCCTATCAGGCAGGAAGACGCGTAACGCAACTTCAACAGTACCTCCAGTATGATGACAAGTCCGACAAACAAAGAGGCAAGATATATCAGAAACACCACGTTGTAATTCCCTTCGTTTGAAAAGAGATAGACTCCCGAGAGCAGAGCCGGAAACAGCCACATATACATCCAAGCCGCATGAAACATCTCATCGAGGAAGGTCTTGACCCGCTTTTCCCGGTACCGGAGAGCTATCAACCAAGCCGATACCGGCATCAGAAACGTAAACCACATCACTTGGGAATCGGCCAAATACCTCCTTGCTACCAGCATGCCGATACAAATCAAGACCAAAGCTACCCCCGTCATCCACAAAATATCGCTGTTTTTACAGCTCAAACGGGCACGGTTTTCGGACATTATCCGGGTTATCAGTTCCAGACTTTCGTTCTGATTCAGTGTTTTTTCTTCCATAGTACGTCTGCTAAAAGTTTACATCATAAACTCCAAGAAGGAAAATAAAAGGAAATTTCTCCTTTGCCCGCCAACATTTCCAAAGGGTACCTGTCCTTCATCCCCCTCTTCGTTTTTTTTCGGATGAAAGCCTTCCACTCTTCTTTCCAGCCGCATCCCCGCCATGTGTCTTTCCAAAGAGAAAAATCAGACTTACATCCTGAAAAGCAAGAGGTTATCATCTCCTTTCCAATATGATGCAAATATAATAAAAAAGTTTATATTGCAAACTAAAAAGGCAAATCCAATCGTTTCAACTACGACCATTCTGTTCTGAATCTTACAATGAAAAGATAACAGCCTGTTTCTCAGGGCCAAAACCACACATCGCTAAAATGTGAAAAATCATCAACAAGTGGAGAATATTTTCTCCTCTCCCCTTACGCATGACAAAAAATAATTTTTATTTTTAACATATTTTCACTCGTAAACGACACCTGATTTGGTATTATAGATAACATCCCTTATCTTTGTAATACAAAATTTTTCCGACGGTTTTAAAAACAGCCGGAACAGATTAAAAAATACAGAACATCCCCCCCCGCAAAAAACCTGAACACATGAGCGTTAACCGAACAACTGAACTGACTGACCGACTAAACCCGAAACGAAACATGCACTTCATACCGCCGAAGTTCTGACCCCTCTTCCGGCTGTTCCAACTGTACGCCCTGGCAGAAACCCGCACCTTCCACGGCCGGCAGCGAGCGACATTTCCGGAAAAACATACCCAAGCAACTGGTTTTTAACACTCCAAACAGGAGTAAAGAACGGAAATCTTGAGGGACAACAGAAAAACTTTCGTACCTTTGCAGACGTTTTTAAGGAGATGAATCCTTAACCCATTATGAAACAGACATTCATGAGAAAAATTATTTTATCATTCCTCATGTGTTTAACCGTGCTGGCCGGTTTCTCACAGACTGACAAGACAACACTTGATACGGCTTCTGTCGCCGAACGCCCGCTCACCAAGAAAGAGCTTCACAAGCAGAAAGTTGCCAAGCGTAATTTTCACTACAACATCCTGGGAGGCCCTAGCTATTCGCCGGACTTCGGCGTACTGATAGGCGGTAGTGCCCTGATGACTTTCCGGATGGACCCGAAGGACACCACCATGATGCGTTCGGTAGTACCGGCTTCCATGGCTTTCATGTTTTCGGGAGGGCTGAACGTGGTAGTGAAACCTCAGCTGTTCTTCAGAAACGACAAGTTCCGTATCTTCGGACAATTCACTTACAAGAACACCCAAGAGAACTATTACGGCGTAGGCTATGAGACCAACAAGGACTATGTGCGGAGCGAAACGACCAGCCAGTACCAATACAGCGGCATACAGGTCAACCCCTGGTTCCTGTTCCGTCTGGGTGAAAGCAACTTCTTTTTGGGCCCCCAAATAGACTTGAACTACGACAAGATGAAAGACGTGGCCGAAGGGATTACCAAAGACCCTTACTACATCGCCGCTGGAGGAACAGAAAACGGCTACAGCAACTTCAGTTCCGGAGTGGGATTCCGGCTGAGCTACGACACCCGGGACATTCCGGCCAACCCGTACAAGGGGCTTTACCTGGATTTCCGCGGGCTGATGTACCAGAAATGGCTGGGCGGTGACAACAACTTCTACAGACTGGAACTGGACTACCGGCAATTCAAGACCGTAGGGAAACGGAAAGTCCTCGCCTGGACCATCCAGAGCAAGAACGTATTCGGAGACAACATCCCGTTGAACAAATACGTCCTGAGCGGAACACCGTTCGACCTGCGCGGCTATTACATGGGACAATACCGCGACAAGACCTCGCACATGGCCCTGGTGGAATACCGGCAGATGTTCAACAACAGCCGTGACACGTGGTTCAAACGGGTTATCTCTCACCTGGGCTACGTAGCATGGGGAGGCGTGGGATTCATGGGTCCCGACCCGGTACACATCGAAGGTGTATTGCCGAATGCCGGTCTCGGTCTGCGCATCGAAGTACAACCCCGTATGAACGTCCGCCTGGACTTCGGCCGGAATTTCATCAACAAGCAGAACCTGTTCTACCTGAATATGACAGAGGCTTTCTGATACACCGACCAGAAAGCCCCTCCCCAATTTATATCTGAAATCCTTTGCCCGGACCAACCCAAGCAAAGGATTTTATTTTGCCTATCAGAAACAGCTGGAACCGTCGAAGCAATGGGTGCAGACCTTGCACTTCGGCAGACCGATGGCCTCGACCAGTGTCTCCAGGGTATTGAACTTCAACGAAGTCAGACCGAACTGCTTGCGGATACGTTCCACCAGTTCCTTGTATTCCGGAGAATCAGTCGTAGCGTATTTATCCAGCTTGGCGTTCGCGTCGCCTTCTATCTCCTGGATGATGCGGCGGGTGATGAGTTCCATATCGCTCTTCGAGGAGGTGAAACCGATGAACGGACAACCGTAAATCAGCGGCGGACAAGCGATACGCATGTGTACCTCCTTCACGCCATACTCATAAAGCACCTTCACATTGTCGCGCAACTGGGTTCCACGCACAATGGAGTCATCGCAGAACAACAGACGTTTGCCTTCCAGCATGGCCCGGTTCGGAATCAGCTTCATCTTAGCCACCAGCGAGCGCATGCTCTGGTCGCTCGGTGTGAAGCTACGGGGCCAGGTGGGTGTATACTTGGCGATGGCACGGTGGTAAGGCACCCCTTTCCCCTCGGCATATCCCAATGCCATTCCTACGCCGGAATCCGGAATACCGCAGGCACAATCCACTTCCGACTCATCGGTCTGTCCCATCTTGTATCCCGAAGCGAAACGCACCTCTTCCACGTTCTTGCCTTCGTAACAGGAGGCAGGGAAACCGTAATACACCCACAGGAATGAACAGATCTGCATCTTGTCGTTCGGCTTGCGGAGCTGTTCCAGTCCGTCGGCACGCATCCGGATGATTTCTCCCGGACCTACGAAACGGTCAATCTTATAGTCCAGGTTCGGGAAGCTGCTCGATTCGCTGGTAGCCGCGTAGGCCCCGTCCTTCTTACCGATGACAATCGGCGTACGTCCCCACTGGTCGCGCGCCACGATGATGCCGTCTTCGGTCAGAATCAGCATGGAGCAAGAACCTTTAATTTTCTTGAACACGTGCTCGATACCTTCCACAAAAGTCTTTCCCTGGATAATCAGCAAAGCGATGAGTTCCGTCTGATTGGTCTTCCCCATGCTCATTTCCGAGAAGTGCATGTTGGCTTCGAGCAGCTCCTGCACCAGTTCCTCCCGGTTGTTGATTTTAGCGACTGTAACAATGGCGAAATGCCCCAAATGAGAATTGATCAAGATAGGCTGAGGGTCCGTATCGCTGATGACGCCGATACCGGCCTTTCCTTTGAATTTCTTCAACTCCGGTTCAAACTTGGTCCGGAAATAAGAGCTTTCCAGGCTGTGAATCGTACGCGCGAAGCCTTCGCCTTCGGCGTATGTAGCCATACCGGCACGCTTGGTACCTAAATGAGAATTATAGTCTGTCCCGTAAAATAAATCGGTCACACATTCAGTCTGAGAGACTGTTCCGAAAAATCCTCCCATAGTGTTTGTTTAGTAGTTCAAAAATGAAAATTTTTGCAAAAGTACGAAAATGGAAGAATATACGCAAACACGGAGCGTTAAGACACAAAAAAAGGAAATCTCTTTTTGAAGACTTCCTTTGCTGAGCCTCTTGTCGGATTCGAACCAACGACCCCGAGATTACAAATCACGTGCTCTGGCCAACTGAGCTAAAGAGGCGAGGTGGGTAAGCTCTCTGCATCGCGCCGCTACAACCAACTACCTTTGCTGCGGTCAAGCCCTGGAGGATTCGAAGGGAGCTGGCCGTGCAGCACTTACCCGTTTGCGAATGCAAAGGTAGAAAGATTTTTCAGAATAACCAAATTTTTTATAGAAAAAATATATTTTTCTCCCTTTTATGCTTGAATTTGGTTCGGGTCTATTTTATTGAATTTGGAATATTCTTTGGCCAAACCTCCTTCGCTCGTTTCGCGGTATAGCGACGGCAAGTCATGTCCGGTTTGTTTCATTACTTCAATTACGTGGTCGTATGAAATGCGATGCAGTCCATCGGCAAAGGTTGAATACAGGTTGGCATCGAGGGCGCGTGCGGCCGCATGGGCATTACGTTCTATACATGGAATCTGTACCATGCCGCATACCGGGTCGCAGGTCATACCCAAGTGA
>ERZ780076.301-NODE-301-length-26091-cov-7.661891_pt1 | contig 26091 bp, 20 predicted proteins | sample MGYA00511022_ERZ780076 | MGnify/ENA primary metagenome ERZ780076 (study PRJEB29588, sample SAMEA2148733) | human gut metagenome | biome: human gut; feature: human-associated habitat; material: faeces | place: Denmark | collected 2008/2010 ... | reverse complement strand
AACTCGGCATAAGACGTCCCCGCAACAAATACAGGAATGTGGCGGAGTCCTATCTTTCCTATTGCAAGAAAAGAAAAAGGAAGGCTTCAAGAACACGGATGCTCAAGCGTCGTATGATCAGACTTCTTGAAAAACTCCTCATACAGAGGGATGAAATTCACCGGGAGTACGGAGCCTCACTCCGGTATACCCAGGATTACCGGAAGCGTCTTTCTATCATCAGAAAGATTCTTGTACAGGAGAAGGAATTGTTTGAAGGCAGGAAGGTCAATGACCGCATCGTCAGCATCGACCGTCATTATGTACGTCCAATAGTAAGAGGAAAGGAAACAAAGTCCGTCGAATTCGGTGCCAAAGTCAATATTATACAGATAGACGGGATATCATTCATTGAGCATTTCTCATTCAAGGCATTCAATGAGGGAATACGACTGAAGGACTGTATCCGTATGCAGCAGAAGCTCATGAATGTGAGGGTAAGATGTGCGGCTGGAGATTCCATATATGCCAACAATGCCAACAGAAAGTACTGTACAAAATATGGGATATCCACTTCCTTCGTACGCAAGGGAAGGGCGGCAAAGGATGAGCCCTTGAGGAAGATGCTCAGAAGTGAACTCTCCAAAGAAAGGGCCACCCGGCTTGAAGGAAGCTTCGGTACTCAAAAGCAACACTACTCACTCGCAAGAATAAAGGCCAGGAACAGGAAGACTGAAATCCTTTGGATTTTTTTCGGAATACATACGGCAAATGCCGTACTGATGATAGACAAGGTCACGAGCAGAACAGCTAAAGCGGCATGACATGAATTTACAGACAGGAGCAGAAGAGGTCATCAGACTTCTTCCGGAACGTCATGTCCAACAGATAGGATTATATGAAAAAACACAGAAAAAGGGCAATAATAATGGCATATAAAGTGATTATACTCTATCGACTTTATATGCCATTTTACTTTTTAGGGACATTTACTGAATATCCCTAACTAATACGCAGCAAAGAATCTGTTCGGAAGTGGACGCAGCAGGAAATGGTTTGCTGCGTACATGCTTCCGGGATTATTCAGAATTTTAAAGAGGTATAGAATCCGCAATAACCGTCACCGGCTACGGGACTGATGGCCAAATCATGTTTCTTGGCAAACGGACGGGTAAAAAGATAGGAGCTTCCTACTCCGATGGCCGCACCGGCCGCTACATCCCACCAGTCATGTTTTTTTCCGTATACACGGCTCCAGCCTACATAAGTGGAGACTACATAGGCAGGAAGTCCCCATTTCCATCCGTAACGTCGCTGGATGAAAGAGGCAGCTGTAAAAGATACAGAGGTATGCATGGACGGGAATGAATGATTGTCGCTGTGGTCGGGACGTTCTTTTTTAACCGCATATTTCAATGCGTATGTAACTCCTAACGTGGTAATTCCAGCCAATGCGCCCTGTTTCAGTCCTTGCCAGTCTTTTTCAATAAGTATGGCTGTCAGTCCGGCTACGGGAAGCAGTACGGCACCCACATCGCCGGAAGTACGCACGGCTTTTCGGGACTGGCTGATTTCAAGCTGTTGTGCCTGTAAAGACACGCAGAGGCAGAGTGCTGCCAAAAAAATCATGACAGGTTTCATGACAGGGTAAGAATTTTAGGAATGAATATTATTAATCCGACAATGGCTAAGAATTATTTCAGTTTCACAAATAACTCTCCATCCACTTCACTTGTCTCAATTTTGTCTTCTCTCAACAACCAACCTAAACCCAGGAACAAGTCCTTGTCTGCTTTCAATTTAGCTTCTTTCTTAAGCTGTTTCTGAGTTTTGCCTTCTGTTTCATTCAGTGCCTCCCAGATTTGTCCGGCAATGACACCTGCTTTTTCTTTTAACATAGTCTTTTTGCTTTTATAATTATACATCTAAACTTGACGTGCATTAAACTGCGGCAAAATTAACAAAAAACAAGAAAAGACGTGAAGAAAAAAGAGAAAACTTTCATTTTACAACCTAAAAAACAGCTTCTTATTACAATTTCCCTTCATTTTCCAGGAAATCGCCCCAGATTTTTGCAGCCATTTCTACCATTCGCGCACACGGACGTTTGGCATAATACTGTGTCGTCCGGGCTTCCGGCGTGGCTACAATCGGTTCTTTTTTTGACAAGCCTAACAACTCACAGCAACGAAGTGCTCCACATTCTTCCTTGAACTTTGCAGCCAGTTCCTGCACCAATTTATAATTGGCAGCCTTTCCTTCCCTGTCTGCTCCTTCCACGGCACAACGTTCCAAACCCGCCAGCAGAAACATACCGCAAGCCGCACCACACGTTTCACGCATGCGACCGATACCTCCCCCAAACGAAGCAGCCATGTGCAATGCCTGCTCAAAAGTAAAACCATACATATCCGCATAGGCTCCTACTACCGACTGCGAACAGTTATAGCCCTCCTTGAACAGCGCAACAGCTTTCTGTATACGTTCTTCTTTCGTCATGATTTCCTTTCCTTTTAGTTGTTGACTATATTTACCGGTTTACCTTCCAGAAAAGCCTTCAGGTTATTTACGGCCAACTGCATCAGTCGAACACGCGCTTCTTTCGTAGCCCATGCCTGATGTGGTGTGATAAAACAGTTGCGTGCTTTCAGTAACGGATTATCTGCACGAGGCGGTTCAGAAGAAAGCACATCCAAACCCGCAGCAGCAATCTTGCCACTGTTCAGTGCATCCGCCAAATCCTGCTCGTTTACCAAGCCTCCCCGACCGGTATTAATCAAAATAGCGGACGGCTTCATCAAGTCCAGTTTACGAGCATCCACCAGTTCACGGGTCGTTTCCGTCAACGGGCAATGCAGGCTCACGATGTCACACTTGCGGAACAATTCATCCATCGAAGGGCACTTGCGCACATCGGCAGGAAGTTCCATGGCCGACTTGCGGGTATAAGCATATACCTCCAGACCAAAACCGACTGCAATACGTGCCGTAGCCCGTCCCGTATTTCCGAAACCGACAATCCCCATCTTTTTGCCATCAAGTTCATGCAACGGAGCATCCCAGAAAGAAAAATCAGCTTGACGACTCCATTTCCCGTTACTTACCTCCTGGGCATAGTATCCCACACGCTGCACAATGTTCAGAATATGTGCAAACGCCATCTGTGCCACCGAGCTGGTGCTGTAAGCCGGAATATTCGTCACCACAATCCCCTTTCGGGCCGCAGCGGCCACATCCACTACATTATATCCTGTAGCCAGTACACCTATGTATTTCAATGCAGGAAGCTTTTCAAGCACAGCCTCATCCAGCACTACTTTGTTCGTAAATACCACTTCGGCTCCCTCCGCTCTTTTGCAAACATCTTTCGGAGCCGTACGTTCATACACGGTCACTTCCCCCAATTCCTTCAAAGGTTCCCATGACAAATCTCCCGGATTCAATGTATATCCGTCTAATATTACAATCTTCATATCTTTCTTCTTAAAACTATATATTCATATTATTCTTTAAAACGATCACCCCACAGGCTCACCATCCGCTCTTTCAGCTTCTGTTCGGAAGGATTATCCTGTGCATGCCAGATACGCTGTGTACGAATCTCTTCCGGAAGGAAATCCTGCTTGACAAAATTTCCCTTATACGCATGCGCATACTTATAGTCCTTTCCATATCCCAATTGCTTCATGAGCTTAGTAGGTGCATTGCGCAAATGCAACGGCACCGGAAGGTTTCCCGTCTGCCGCACCAGCTCCAATGCCGAATTAATTCCTTCATAAGCCGAATTGCTTTTCGGACTGGTGGCCAGATACACCGTAGCCTCAGCCAATGGAATACGTCCTTCCGGCCAGCCAATTTTCATCACCGCCTCAAAGGCCGCATTGGCCAGCAGCAGTGCATTCGGATTGGCCAGACCAATATCTTCTGAAGCCGAAATTACCAGACGACGGGCTATAAATGCCGGATCTTCTCCTCCTTCTACCATACGGGCCAGCCAGTACAAGGCTCCATCAGGGTCACTGCCACGAATAGACTTGATGAAAGCGGAAACAATATCATAATGCATCTCGCCTTCCTTGTCATAGGCCAAAGGATTCTGCTGCAAGCTTGACACCACTTTTTCATCGGTAATAACCACCGGATTGGCAGTATCCGCCTCTATCACAAGTTCCAGAATGTTCAGCAACTTACGCGCATCGCCTCCGGAGTAACGCAACATGGCATCCGTTTCCTTCAACTCCACCTGCCGTTCCTTCAATATCGGGTCTTTGGTCAAGGCTAAATGAAGCAGTTCAAGCAAATCTTCCTTTTCCAGTGACTTAAGTACATACAACTGGCAGCGGGAAAGCAATGGCCGGATTACTTCGAACGACGGATTCTCGGTAGTGGCACCTATCAGCGTCACCACCCCCGTTTCGACCGCTCCTAACAATGAGTCCTGCTGTGACTTACTGAAACGGTGAATTTCATCAATAAACAATATCGGACTTTGCTGAGAAAAGAAACGGTTGGCCTTCGCCTTTTCTATTACCTCACGCACTTCCTTCACTCCCGAAGTAACCGCACTCAGTGTATAAAAAGGAACTTCCAGCCGGTTCGCTACAATCTGCGCCAGGGTGGTCTTTCCGACTCCCGGCGGTCCCCACAAAATAAACGAAGAAATCCGCCCCGCTTCAATCATCCTGCGCAACACGGCTCCTTCTCCCACCAGATGTTTCTGGCCAATATATTCATCCAGCGTCTTCGGACGCATTCTTTCAGCCAATGGTTGTGCCATAGTTCTACCTTAATTAATATCCCCCAAAGATACGGAAAGTTTCTGAATACACGCAAAGAAAACCTGCGGCGACACACAAAAATCACACGATGAAACACAACTGAAATGCAAATGTAAGGGCAAAAAAAAAGGCGCTTTTCACAAAGGGCCTTTTTAAGTTTTCAATAGGTATTAGTTTTTTTTCTTAAGGTAAAAAGATTGTTTTCAGGATAACGGCACAAAGATGCGGCCTTTTTTTCAGGTAACCAAATAAAAAAACATGTCATAAAACACATTCTGCGTTTTTTTCATTTTCTTTCCTTTGGCATTATTAACAAGATGCATCTTCGCGCTCTACAAAGATAAGCAAATTTAAGTAAAAGGATGTAGCTCCGAAGAAATATTCTTTCCAATTATCTATAAGGAGATTATTTTTACTATTTTTGCAGAGTTAAAAGAAAAAACAAAAAGTTTCCGTATGACAGAAATAAATACAACCGAAAATTCAGAAAAGAAAAGCCTGAATTTCATTGAGCAAATTGTAGAGAAAGACTTGCAGGAAGGCAAAAACGGTGGAAGAATTCAAACCCGTTTCCCGCCAGAGCCTAACGGATACTTGCACATCGGACATGCAAAAGCCATTTGTCTGGACTTCGGAATCGCACAGCGATACGGAGGAACCTGTAACCTGCGTTTCGATGATACAAACCCGACGAAAGAAGACGTAGAATATGTAGAAGCCATTAAGGAAGACATCCAGTGGCTGGGCTTCCAGTGGGGAAATGAATATTATGCTTCCGACTATTTTCAGCAACTCTGGGACTTCGCTATCCGTCTTATCAAAGAAGGAAAGGCGTATGTAGACGAACAGACCTCGGAAGAAATTGCAGCCCAGAAAGGTACTCCTACCCAGCCGGGAACGGAAAGCCCTTACCGCAACCGCCCGATTGAGGAAAGCCTGGAACTGTTCCAGAAAATGAATGCCGGAGAAATTGAAGAAGGCAAGATGGTACTGCGTGCCAAGATTGACATGGCCAACCCGAACATGCACTTCCGCGACCCGATTATCTACCGTGTGGTAAAAACTCCTCACCACCGTACCGGTGACAAATGGAAGGCTTACCCGATGTATGACTTTGCACACGGACAGAGCGACTTCTTTGAAGGAGTAACCCATTCCTTGTGTACACTGGAATTCGTGGTACACCGTCCGCTTTACGATTTGTTTGTAGACTGGGTGAAAGACGGAAAGAACCTGGATGACAACCGCCCGCATCAGTATGAGTTCAACAAACTGAACCTGAGCTACACACTGATGAGCAAGCGTAACCTGCTGACACTGGTAAAAGAAGGACTGGTAGACGGATGGGACGACCCACGTATGCCGACCATCTGCGGTTTCCGCCGTCGTGGATACTCTCCTGAGTCTATCCGCAAATTCATTGACAAAATCGGATATACTACATACGATGCACTGAACGACTTTGCTTTGCTGGAAAGTGCCGTTCGTGAAGACCTGAACGCACGCTCCACCCGCGTATCTGCCGTACTGAATCCGGTGAAACTGATTCTGACCAACTATCCGGAAGGGCAGGTGGAAGAAATGGAAGCCATCAACAATCCGGAAGACCTGAGCGCCGGCACACACACCATTGAGTTCAGCCGTGAATTATGGATGGAGCGCGAAGATTTCATGGAAGATGCGCCGAAAAAATATTTCCGTATGACTCCGGGACAGGAAGTTCGTCTGAAAAACGCCTACATCGTAAAATGTACGGGTTGCAAGAAAGACGAAAACGGAAATGTGGTGGAAGTGTATGCAGAATACGACCCGAACACCAAGAGCGGTATGCCGGAAGCCAACCGCAAGGTGAAAGGTACGCTCCACTGGGTAAGCTGCAACCACTGCTTGAAAGCAGAAGTACGTTTGTACGACCGCTTGTGGAAGGTAGAAAACCCGCGCGATGAAATGGCAGCTATCCGTGAAGCCAAAGGATGCTCTCCGCTGGAAGCCATGCAGGAAATGATCAATCCGGACTCATTGAAAGTGCTGAACGAATGCTACGTAGAAAAATTCCTGGCCGATGCCAAACCGCTCGACTACCTACAGTTCCAGCGTATCGGTTACTTCAATGTGGACAAAGATTCTACTCCTGACCACCTGGTATTCAACCGCACCGTATCATTGAAAGATACATGGAGCAAAATCAACAAATAAAAGTGAGACGATAAAAGCCTACTTTATTACACTGATTTCAAGGAGTTAAAGAACTTATAAAACAATGCCCTTGTGTTTGATTCAGAACGCAAGGGCATTTCTTTTAAAACGCTTCGACGTTTAAAGTAAAACGCAAGTGCGTTTAAAGTAAAATGCACTTGCGTTTGAACTCAAACGTACTTGCGTTTCATATCAAACGCACTTACGTTTTTTCACCTTCTCTTGTTCTTATGAAAAGCATAAAAAATACCGCTGAAAAGACTCTCAAAATCTCTCCAGCGGCATCGTATATCTACCAAAACAGTTCTTAGCGAACCGGTGTCTTAGCCGAAAGTTTCTCCAAGAAATACACTAAGAAAAAGCCAGCCACCATCAGCACTACTGCTTCCGGCACATGTGCATTAGGCAATATATTGGTTTCTATCAAAGGCTTTACTTCTCCGTGGCTGTCGACAAATGTCTCTACCACCTCTTTCCAAGGCCAAACTTTATTCAGGGAGCCCAACATAAAGCCTGTCAGTACCGCCAGCGTGATGTTGCGGAAATGTGCCAGTGCATACGACAAGATATGCGAGAAAGAGGTAATTCCAATACAGACACCTGCTCCAAATACAGCTATCACCACTACATCAAGCGTTTTCACTGCATCCATAATGAAAAAGTACTTGCCTAACAACACTAAAATGAAACTACCGGAAATGCCCGGAAGAATCATGGCACAAATGGCAATGGCTCCGCACAAGAAGATGAAAAGCAGATTAGAAGGTGTTTCGGCCGGAGTTGCCACGGTAATATAAAAGGCTACTACTGCCCCAATGACAAAAGCCACCCACGTTTTCCAGCTCTTCCACTCCTTAATGTCTTTCGATACAAACCAGGTAGACGCCAGCACCAGTCCGAAGAAGAACGACCACACCAATATCGGCTGGTTTACCAACAGCCATGTAATCAGCTTGGCCAATGAAAATACGCTGATACCGATACCTGCCAGCAGGAAAAACAAGAAATTACCATTGATTTTCTTCCAGAAAGTCGCCCATTTTCCTGAGAAGAAAAGTTTCAGGCTCTCCAGATTAATACTTTTAATCGAGTTAATCAGTTCGTCATAAATGCCTACAATAAAGGCAATGGTTCCTCCTGAGACTCCGGGAACTACATCCGCGGCTCCCATTCCCATTCCTTTCAGCATCAGAACTGCATAGTCTTTCAGTTTTCGTTCCATCAATTTTTATCCATAAATGATTAGCGAATGCAAAGTAAGTAAAAAAAACGCTCGGAGTCACTATCTCCAAAAACATTTTATGGTTTTTGTTGTTATATTTATGACGAATATTCAAAAATAGAATCATTATGGCAACAACTTTATTTCAAGGAACTCCCGTCACACTGGCCGGAGAGTTTATACAAAAAGGAGCACAGGCTCCCGACTTTTCACTGGTAAAAGGCGATTTGAGCACATTTTCTTTAGCTGACGCCAAAGGAAAATTTGTGGTATTGAACATCTTCCCCAGCATGGATACCGGAGTATGTGCTGCATCTGTACGTAAATTCAACAAGCTGGCAGCCGGAATGGAAAATACGTTGGTACTGGCTATTTCGAAAGACCTTCCGTTTGCACAGGGGCGTTTCTGCACGGCAGAAGGAATTGAGCACGTTATTCCGTTGTCTGATTTCCGCTATACTTCTACTTTCGGAAAAGACTACGGAGTACTGATGACCGACGGTCCGCTGTGTGGACTATTGGCTCGTGCCGTAGTTATTCTCAATCCGGAAGGAAAGGTTATCTACACCCAGCTGGTTCCGGAAATCGTAGAGGAACCGGATTATGATGCCGCACTTGCTGCACTCAAATAAAATTTAAAGGTATATAAATAAGAAAAGGGACAGTCCGTATTTTTCACGTCTGTCCCTTTTCTTTTTATCTTTTGTCAATTTTCTTATTCCGCAGAAAAATCCTTGATTCGCTGTTCTTCCGTCAAGCGGCATACCAGCAAAGTATTGTCTTTTTCAGCCACGATATACCCGTCGAGTCCCTGCACCACTACTTTCTTTTCCTGAGTGGTATGTACGATGCAATTTCGCGACTCATACATTTTTATATTCGAACCGATGCAGACATTGTTATGCGCATCACGTCTGGAATTTTCATGAAGAGACCCCCAGGTACCCAGGTCGCTCCATCCGAAAGAAGCCGGAAATACATAAATCTCATCTGCTTTTTCCATCACAGCATAGTCCACCGAGATGTTTTCACATGTCGGGAAAAGCTCATCCACCATCTCCTGTTCCTTGTCTGTATAATAATAAGGAAGCAGACGTTCGAACACTCTTGCCATGGCCGGCTGATATACCCGGATGGCATTGACAATGGTATTCACATTCCAAACAAAGATTCCCGCATTCCAGAAATAATTGTTACGCTGCAAATAGCGTTCTGCCGTAGCCAGGTCTGGTTTTTCACGGAACGCATCTACACGATAGATTTCCTTATTGGAAGGACAGGCCATTGACAAGTCCGCTTCAATGTAGCCGTAACCTGTCTCCGGACGATTGGCTTTCATTCCCAATGTCACAATGGCATCCGAATCGGCCGTAAACTTCATGGCCGATGTAACTACACGGGCAAACTCACGTACATTCATTACCACATGGTCACTTGGTGTCACCACGATATTGGCTTTCGGATTACGTGCCTTGATTTTCCAGCTCACATACGCAATACAAGGAGCTGTGTTACGGCGGCAAGGCTCCAACAAAATATGATCAACAGGAACCTCCGGGAGTTGCTTCTTTACAATCTCCGCATACTTAGCCGAGGTTACCACCCATATATTTTCCGGCAGACATACATCTTTAAAACGATCGACGGTCAATTGGATGAGCGTACGTCCACAACCCAGCACATCAATAAACTGCTTGGGCATCTCCGGGCTGCTCATCGGCCAAAAGCGACTGCCTATGCCTCCGGCCATAATGACCACATGATTATTCATTGGATTCATAACAAACTTTTCTTGGTAACTTCGCAAAGTTAACTCATTAATTTGAATATTTCCTATCTTTGCAAAAAATTATCAACTGAAAATGAGAACATATCCATGCGTCCTGACCATCGCCGGTTCCGACTGCAGCGGTGGCGCAGGCATACAAGCCGATATTAAAGCCATATCTGCGTTAGGTGCATACGCAGCCAGTGCCATTACCGCCATTACCGTGCAGAATACGCTCGGAGTAACAGGCATTCACCCCGTTCCCCCAGCCTACGTGAAAGGACAAATAGAAGCCGTTATGGACGATATTCGCCCGAAAGCTGTGAAAATCGGGATGATTAACGACGCGGAAATCGTAAAGGTAATAGCTGAATCTATCCTCAAATATCATCCTGAATACGTGGTGTTCGACCCGGTTATGGTGTCGACCAGCGGATGCAAGCTGATGGAAGACAAAGCTATCGAAGCCATCACTACCCGGCTTATACCTCTGGCCAGCCTCATCACTCCCAATCTGAGTGAAGCGGAAATCCTGGCCGGACAAAAAATCTGCACCGTAGAAGACATGAAGCATCAGGCACAAGAAATGCTGAAATTAGGATGTAAAGGAGTGCTCATCAAGGGAGGCCACCTGGACGGAGGACTGATGTGCGATGTGCTGCAAACGGCTACGGAAGAAGCCCCGCACTTGTTTACAGCCCCGAAAGTAGACAGCCGGAATACACACGGCACAGGATGTACTTTGTCTTCTGCCATCGCTACGTTCCTGGCATTGGGAGAACCCATGTCAGTAGCTGTAGAGAAAGCCAAACAATATGTATACAAAGGTATTGAATCTGGAAAAGACGTTTGCATCGGAGGCGGACACGGACCGTTGAACCACTTCCACTCCCCCGTCGCCATGCACATTTTCGACAAAAATGAGTAATATCTCAAAAGAATCATTACCTTTGCAGACAATAACTTATAAACAAGAAAGATAATCATTATGAAAGCATTTGTATTTCCTGGACAAGGAGCACAATTCGTAGGTATGGGAAAAGACCTGTACGAAAACTCTCCGCTCGCTAAAGAATTATTCGAGAAAGCCAATGATATTTTAGGTTACCGCATTACAGACATCATGTTCGAAGGTACTGACGAAGACTTGCGTCAGACTAAGGTGACACAGCCTGCCGTATTCCTGCACTCTGTAATCTCTGCATTGTGCATGGGCGACGCTTTCCAGCCGGAAATGACTGCCGGACACTCTTTGGGTGAATTTTCTGCCTTGGTAGCTGCCGGTGCTCTGTCATTCGAAGACGGATTGAAACTGGTGTATGCACGTGCCATGGCTATGCAGAAAGCATGCGAAGCTCAGCCGTCAACCATGGCTGCCATCATCGCATTGCCTGATGAGAAAGTAGAAGAAATCTGTGCTTCAGTTGCCGCTGAAGGAGAAGTTTGTGTGGCAGCCAACTACAACTGCCCGGGACAAATTGTGATTTCTGGTAGCATCGAAGGTATCAACAAGGCTTGCGAACTGATGAAAGCAGCAGGTGCCAAACGTGCCCTCCCGCTGAAAGTAGGTGGTGCGTTCCACTCTCCGCTGATGGACCCTGCTAAAGTGGAACTGGAAGCTGCTATCAACGCTACAGAATTCCACACACCGAAATGCCCGATTTATCAGAACGTGGATGCACTTCCACACACTGATCCGGCTGAAATCAAGAAGAACCTGGTGGCACAGCTTACCGCTTCTGTACGTTGGACACAGACTGTACAGCAGATGATTGCCGACGGAGCTGATGACTTCACAGAATGTGGCCCGGGTGCGGTATTGCAGGGATTGATCAAGAAAATCAACAAAGACGCCAATGCGCACGGAATAGCATAATCAGGCCATGAGTCTGACAAGGGCACGAATTATACAAAGCAGACGGATTCTCTTTTTTATCCGTGCGAAAGTATAATTCGTGCTTTTTTCGTTTTTAAAATTATTCAAGCATTATGGAAACAACAGAAAAAATTATCATATACCAAGTTTTTACCCGCTTGTTTGGTAACCAGAACAAGATCTGCCGTCCGAATGGCAGCCTTGAAGAAAACGGATGTGGAAAGATGAATGATTTTACCAAACAGGCCTTACACGAAATAAAAAAATTAGGCGCTACACACATCTGGTACACCGGACTGATAGCGCACGCCTCGCAAACGGATTATACCGCATACGGCATTCCTAAAAACCATCCTTCCATTGTGAAAGGGAAAGCAGGCTCTCCATATGCCATCCGCGATTATTATGACATCGACCCGGACTTGGCCGAGCATGTAGACAAGCGTATGGAGGAATTCGAGCATTTGGTTACACGCAGCCATGAATGCGGACTGAAGGTCATCATGGATTTCGTTCCGAACCATGTGGCACGGCAGTATCACTCTCTGGCCAAACCGGCTGGTGTAAAGGATTTGGGTGAGAACGATGACTGCTCTCAGGATTTCAATCCACAAAACAATTTCTACTATATACCGGGACAGAAGCTGGCAGGCGAAATCGACCTTTATGACCCGGAACAAGGGAATTACGAGGAAATGCCGGCCAAGGCTACCGGAAACGACCGCTTTGACGCATGGCCCAACCGGAACGACTGGTATGAAACCATCAAGCTGAATTATGGAGTGGACTACCTGCATCACAGCGGAGGACATTTTGACCCGATACCAGACACCTGGAAGAAAATGGAAGACATACTGAGCTACTGGGCCGGAAAAGGTATCGACGGTTTCCGTTGCGACATGGCCGAAATGGTACCTTGCGAATTCTGGGGATGGGTTATTCCTCGCATCAAGGCTGCATTCCCGCAGATTATCTTTATTGCCGAAGTTTACAACCCGAATGAATACCGTAACTATATTTACAATGGACATTTCGATTACTTATATGATAAGGTAGGACTGTATGACACGCTGAGAAACATTACTTGCGGATATGGTTCTGCCACCGGAATTACCCACTGCTGGCAAAGCGTGGACGATATTCAGGACCACATGCTGAATTTCCTGGAAAACCACGATGAGCAGCGCATTGCATCCGACTTCTTTGCTGGTAATCCATTCAAGGCTGTTCCTGCCTTCATCGTATCTTCCTGCCTGCGAAGCAATCCGGTCATGGTTTATTTCGGACAGGAATTGGGTGAAAAGGGAATGGACTGCGAGGGTTTCAGCGGGCAAGACGGACGAACCACCATCTTCGACTACTGGAACGTGGACAGCATTTACCGCTGGAGCAACCGCGGACGCTGGAATACGCATCTGCTCAGTGCAAAGGAAAAGGAACTGCGTAAAACTTACGAAACCATCCTGCATATCTGCCAGAAAGAACAGGCTATCAGCAAAGGTGAATTCTTCGACCTGATGTATGTAAACCTGAACGGATGGCAGATGAATGAACACAAGCAATATGCTTTCTTGCGTAAATACGGCCAGGAAGTACTCTTTATTATGGTAAACTTCAGCGACACGGCAAGTCAGGTAGCAGTTAACGTGCCGGCTCATGCATTTGAATACTTCAAAATGACTCCATCTGCCCAATGCAATGCCAAGGACCTGCTTACCGGAAAGACAGAAAAAATCTGCTTCACGCCCGAAAGTCCCACTTGCACGGAACTGCCTGCATACGGTGGAAAGATTTTTAAACTAAAAGTAAAATAAGCAGCCGAAACAGGACCGATAGCTTTCAAACGTAAATAGTTTTAATTTATTTTGTTTGGAAACTTGAAACAAAAAGGTATCTTTGCACAAATAGCATAACTTTGTGCAAACTATAAATACAATTATATGGAAAAAAGTTTTCTGGCCTTCATTGAGGACAGTATCAAAAAGAACTGGGACCTGGATGCCCTGACAGACTATAAAGGTGCCACTCTGCAATATAAGGATGTAGCACGTAAAATAGAGAAACTGCATATTCTGCTGGAAGAAAGCGGTATCAAGCCGGGCGATAAGGTGGCCTTGTGCGGACGCAACAGTTCGCACTGGGGAGTAGCCTTTCTGGCTATCCTGACATACGGTGCGGTAGCAGTTCCTATTCTTCATGAATTCAAGGCAGACAATGTACATAATATCGTCAATCATTCCGATGCCCGTCTTCTCTTTGTGGGAGATGTGGTATGGGAAGCATTGAACGAGGCTGAAATGCCGAATCTGGAAGGTATCATTCTGATGACCGACTTTACCTTGCTAGTATGCCGCAGCAAGCAGTTGGAATATGCCCGTGAACACTTGAACGAAATGTTTGGAAAGAAATTTCCACGCAATTTCCGGAAAGAGCATGTCAGCTACCGAAGAGATACTCCGGAAGAACTGGCACTTATCAACTATACCTCCGGAACGACCAGTTTCTCCAAGGGGGTAATGCTCCCTTACCGCAGCTTATGGTCGAATACACAGTTCGCATTTGAGGTATTGACCCTGCAACCTGGCAATAAGGTAATCTCCATCTTGCCTATGGCACACATGTACGGACTGGCATTTGAATTTATCTATGAATTCTGTGCAGGTTGCCATGTGTACTTCCTCACCCGTATGCCAAGCCCTAAGATTATTTTCCAGGCGTTCTCGGAAGTGAAGCCCCACATTGTGATTTCGGTTCCACTTATCATTGAGAAGATTATCAAAAAGAACGTATTGCCTAAGCTAGAAACACTGAAAATGAAACTTCTGCTGAAGGTTCCTCTGATTAACGATAAGATTAAGGAAGCTGTACGTGAACACATGGTGCAGGCTTTCGGTGGAAATTTCTATGAAGTCATTATTGGAGGAGCAGCTTTCAATCAGGACGTAGAAAGACTGCTCAGAAGTCTGGATTTCCCGTATACGGTTGGATATGGAATGACCGAATGCGGACCGATTATCTGTTACGAGGACTGGTTGCGCTACAAACCGGGGTCTTGCGGTAAAGCCGCACCACGTATGGAAATAAAGATAGACAGTCCGGACCCTCAGAATATTGTAGGAGAGATTCTTACCCGAGGTGAAAACGTGATGTTAGGATATTACAAGAATCCGGAAGCAACGGCACAGGCAATCGATGCGGAAGGCTGGTTGCACACAGGCGACTTGGGGGTAATGGATAAAGAAGGAAACGTGACCATCAAAGGCCGAAGCAAGAATATGCTGTTAGGACCTTCAGGACAAAATATCTACCCGGAAGAAATCGAAGAAAAGATAAGCAACCTGCCGTATGTATGCGAAAACATTGTGATTCAGCAAAGCGACCATAAACTGGCTGCGCTTATCTATCCGGACTTTGAGGAAGCCTACAAACAAGGATTGACAGATGCCGATATTGAAAGAATCATGGAAGAAAACCGTGTAGCAGTGAATGCGGAACTTCCTGCTTATTCTCAGATTACGCGCATCAAGATTTATCCGGAAGAATTTGAAAAGACACCTAAGAAAAGCATCAAGCGTTTCTTATACCAAGAAGTCAAGTAGCATCATGAAACGAACATTTATATCCGCGTTCCTGTTAGGAGGTATCCTGGCAGGAACGCACTTATCTGCACAGGAAACAAAACCGGCCTCAACCCTGAAAAAAGGTCCGAACGTTTCATTGAACATCACCAATAAAAAGAAATTCCCGCCAAGGACATACGTAAACCTCGGCTTGTTTAGCAATTATTCTTGTTTGAACGGACTTGGTATCAACGCGATTTCCAGCCTTCAGCATTATAATTCGTATGGCATGCAGATTTCCGGATTTACCAATGTGTCCGGACTGAAATCTACGGGGGTACAAATCTCCGGTATTGCCAATGTGACGGGTAAAAGAGCCTGCGGGTTTATCCTTTCCGGATTGACAAACGTCACAGGTACTTCTGCTTACGGTTTATCCATTGCTGGTTTGGGAAACATCTCCGGAGGAGACATTAAAGGTGTTGGCATTGCCGGTTTGGTGAATGTCAGCGAAGATACCAGAGGACTTGCTATCTCTGGCTTGGCCAACGTAAACAAGGATATTCAGGCCGGACTCATTATCGGAGGATTGATGAACGTTTCCGGAAATTCCTCCAGAGGTGTACAACTGACCTCGCTATTAAACGTAAGTGGAAAGTCTAACCAAGGATGGCAGTTAGCCGGACTTGGAAATGTGAGTGTAGAAAATAAAGGGGTACAAACTGCCTTGCTCAACTACAGCGTCACTAATAAAGGGGTACAGTTAGGAGTAGGAAATGTCAATACTAAAAATAGCTCCAAAGGTTATCAGATTGGCATTGTCAATGTCAGTACGGACAGTACGGCCCATCAGATTGGCTGCATCAACCTGAAACCACAAACCCGTGTGCAAATGCTTGTATCCGGAGGTAACACCAATAAAGCCAGCCTGTCTATCCGGTTCAAGAACAAATATACTTATACGCAAATCGGTACAGGTGCATACTATCTGGGCGTAGACAACAAGCTTTCTGTCACAGGATTCTATCGTGCAGGCGTATATCACAGCCTGACTGACAAATTAGACCTCAGTGCCGACCTTGGATATTATCACATAGAATCTTTGGAAAACAAGCACCACGGTTATCCAGCCCGTTTATATGCTATCGAACCACGAATAAGTCTGGAATATAGCTTGACAAAGAAATTCGGCCTGTTCCTTGCCGGTGGATACGGATGGACCCGGACATATAAAGGCAATCAGGCTTTCGATAAGAAAATGGTGATTGAAGCAGGAATGGTTTTGTTCTAAACAAAACCATTCCTTATTTTATATGAACAAAAGATTTTACTTATCCGTTCAGACTTGCAGAACGCACACGGCTCAGGGTTTCCGGTGTCATTTGCAGCAAAGAAGCGATATAGACCAAAGGAGCACGCTTTAGGATTTCGGGATGCAACTGAAGTAGTTTATTATAACGTTCATGCGCTGGCTCAAAACGCAACGTATCAGCCTTTACCTGAGATTCAATCAAAGAAGCTTCGAAAAGTTTACGGTACCACACACCAATTTCCGCATCTTTTAAAGCCAACTCTTCTATTTTTTCTTTAGGAATGTCCCATGCAATGGTAGGCTCCAATGCTTCAATCATCAGGCGGGTAGGTTCTTCTTTCAAATAGCTTTCCAGACAAATCACGACCCCTCCTTCATACGCTATATGTTCGGTCAGGTCCTTATCGTATTTAAAATAAAACTGACGAGTCAGTCCTTTTTCCAGGTAAAGCATGGAACGGCAAACCTCCCCTTCGTCGAGGATACGTTCGCCTTTCTTGAACTTCCGGCAAACCAATATGTCAGCCAATTCATGAATCTGTTCCCGGCTTAACATACATTTCATTCCGGAAACCATTAGCTTGGCTACTTCTATATTTGTCATCATATTATTCATTTCTAATTATTTGACCTTAATACGATCGAAACCTTCACCAAATACACCAATAACCGCACTCTGAGAGACGAATGCCTTAGGGTCAATGTCTTTAATCAAACGGAAGATGGTGTTGGATTCTCTTTTCTTGGCCAAGACAAACATCATTTTCACTCCGTTATGCGTATAACAGCCTACCCCGTCAATAAACGTAACTCCACGATGCAAGTCTTTATTAATACGCGCACCTATTTCTTCATATTTACTGGAGATGATAAAGAACTGTACAGACTGACGGGCACTGTTCACCACTTGGTCTAACACAAAACTGGAAATAAAGAGTACCACATATCCATAGACTACTTTTTCCCAATTATGCAACACCAAATAACTTGAAGAAATGATAATCACATCACAAATCAAGATGACTCTTCCCAATGTAATGTCACGATACTTATTGATAATAGCCGCAATAATATCGGTACCACCTGTGCTTCCGTTGGCAGAGAATGCGACTCCGATACCAGCTCCACAGAAAGAAGCTCCCAGCACACACGACATGAAAGGCTGGTCATGAATCAACTCTCCAGTGACAAAATTCTGAATGACACTTAATATAAACGTCAGCGTAAAGACGGCAAATATGGTCTTCAGGCAAAACTTCAGGCCCAAGATTTTCAAAGCAAGAAGAAGCAGAAGAAAGTTTATGATCAGGTAAGTATACTGCACTGGAAAGCCGGTTCCCCAATAAATGATAGATGCAATACCCGGTACCGCCCCTGAAGGAATATCACTCGGCAACAGAAATACGGTCCACCCGATGCCATACATAATCATACCCAAAGCAATCATTAAATAATCCTTGGTCTCTCTCAAAAATTTCTGCTTTCTTGTAGCAGGCAAAGCTGGATTCATTTTCGTATCGATTTTCTAAAAAAATTTCAGATGCAAAAGTAAGAAAAATTCCATACAATTGACTTATATCAATTTCAAAAAATAAGAAAAATAAAGCGGGGACAATCTTTTAAAAATGACATGATTTTCGTACTTTTGCCGCCAAATAGAAGAATAAATGGCATTAGTCAACGAACACCTGCTCAAATTACCGGAAAACTACTTGTTTACCGATATAGTGAAAAGAGTTAATTCTTTTAAAGTGACACATCCCCAGGCCCGCATTATTCATTTGGGAATCGGCGACGTGACCCTCCCCATCCCCAAAGCATGTGTAGAGGCTATGCAAAAAGCAGCCGGTGAATTAGGGAATCCCAACACATTCAGAGGATACGGACCTGAGCAAGGATACGACTTCCTGATCGAAGCCATTTTGAAGCATGACTACGCCGCCCACGGCATTTATTTTGATGCCAATGAGGTTTTCATCAGCGACGGTTCCAAATCGGATACGGGCAATATCGGCGATATACTGCGCCACGATAACAGTATCGGAGTGACAGACCCTATCTACCCGGCTTACATTGACTCTAACGTTTCATGTGGAAGAGCCGGCACATTGGAAAAAGACGGCAAATGGAGTAATGTGGTATACATGCCCTGCCGCATAGAGAACAACTTTATCCCGGAAATTCCCAAGCAACGCATCGACATTATTTATTTGTGCTACCCCAACAATCCTACCGGGGCTGTATTAAGTAAAAGCGAACTCAAAAAGTGGGTCAACTATGCCATAGAGAACGATGCACTGATTATTTTCGATGCTGCCTACGAACGATACATACAAGATCCGGACATTCCTCATTCCATTTATGAAATAAAAGGAGCCAAGAAAGTGGCCATCGAGTTCCGCAGTTTTTCGAAAACCGCAGGTTTCACCGGTGTGCGATGTGGATACATGGTAATTCCCAAGGAAGTGACCGCAGCCACTTTGGAAGGCAAACGGATTCCGCTGAACAAACTATGGCTCAGACGACAATCCACCAAATTCAATGGTGTATCTTACATCACCCAGCGAGGAGCGGAAGCGATATATACCCCCGAAGGAAAAGAACAGGTGAAAGCCATGGTACAATATTACATGGACAATGCCCGAATCATGAAAAAGATGCTCTCGAAGACAGGCATACAATTTTTTGGAGGAGAAAACGCTCCGTATCTATGGATAAAAGCACCGGATAACCAGACTTCCTGGAAGTTCTTCGACAAACTTCTGTACGAAGCTCAGGTAGTAAGCACGCCTGGAGTTGGTTTCGGACCAAGCGGAGAAGGATATGTACGACTGACATCTTTCGGCGAACGCCACCAATGCGAAGAAGGTATCCAGCGAATTTGTCAGTGCCTGTAAACAAAACGACTTGTAAATATAGAAATCAAATAACTTAAAATAAGAAATAAGGTATTATGTCAAAATTAAGATTCAGAGTAGTAGAAAAGGCATTTCACAAAAAACCGGTAGAAGTGGCCTCGCCAGCAACACGCCCCAGTGAATACTTTGCGAAATATGTATTCAACCGCGAAAAAATGTTCAAGTATCTGCCGAGCAACGTATATGCCAAACTCATTGATGTGATTGACAACGGTGCCACCCTCGACCGCAGCATCGCCAATGCCGTAGCCGACGGAATGAAAAAATGGGCAATCGAATTAGGGGTGACCCACTATACACACTGGTTCCAGCCGCTGACAGAAGGTACAGCCGAAAAGCATGATGCGTTTGTGGAACACGATGGAAAGGGTGGCATGCTGGAAGAGTTTTCAGGAAAATTGCTTGTTCAGCAGGAATCAGACGGTTCTTCATTCCCCAATGGAGGTATCCGTAATACATTCGAAGCCCGCGGATACAGTGCATGGGACCCGTCTTCACCTGTCTTCGTGGTAGACGACACCTTGTGCATCCCGACCGTATTCATTGCTTATACCGGAGAATCACTCGACTACAAGGCTCCGTTGCTGAAAGCACTGCGTGCCGTAAACAAGGCTGCTCTGGATGTGATGCATTACTTTGACCCTTCTGTAAAGAAAATTATCTCTTACCTGGGATGGGAACAAGAATACTTCCTGGTTGACGAAGGCTTGTATGCTGCCCGTCCGGACTTGCTGCTGACCGGCCGTACCCTGATGGGACACGAAGCTTCCAAGAACCAACAGCTGGAAGACCACTACTTCGGAGCCATACCAAGCCGTGTAGCTGCCTTTATGAAAGATTTGGAAATCCAGTCACTGGAATTAGGTATTCCGGTCAAGACACGCCACAACGAGGTAGCTCCCAATCAGTTTGAGCTTGCTCCGATTTACGAAGAATGTAACCTGGCAGTAGACCACAACATGCTGGTTATGTCACTGATGAGAAAAGTGGCACGTAACCATGGTTTCCGCGTACTGCTCCACGAAAAACCGTTCAAAGGTGTCAACGGTTCAGGTAAGCACAACAACTGGTCACTTGGAACCAGCACCGGTACTTTATTGATGGCTCCGGGAAAGACTTCTGAAGAAAACCTGCGTTTCATCACCTTCGTAGTAAATACCCTGATGGCCGTTTACCGTCACAACGGACTGCTGAAAGCTTCTATCATGAGTGCCACCAATACACACCGTTTGGGTGGTCATGAAGCTCCTCCTGCCATCATTTCTTCTTTCCTGGGAACACAGCTCAGCAAGGTACTCGACCACTTGGAAGAAAGTACCAACGACGACTTAGTGTCTTTGGGAGGCAAACAGGGAATGAAACTGGATATTCCTCAGATTCCGGAACTGCTGATTGACAATACAGACCGTAACCGTACTTCTCCTTTCGCATTTACAGGAAACCGCTTTGAATTCCGTGCTCCGGGTTCAGAAGCTAACTGTGCCAGCGCCATGATTGCCCTGAATACAGCGGTAGCCGAACAGCTCATTGAGTTCAAGAAAGAAGTAGACGAACTGATAGAACAAGGAGAACCTAAGATTTCTGCTATCATCCAGGTGGTTCGCAAATGCATCAAGGAATGCAAGCCTATCCGCTTCGACGGCAACGGCTACAGCGATGAGTGGAAGGTAGAAGCTGCACGACGCGGTTTGGACTGCGAAACCAGCTGCCCGGTAATTTTCGATAACTACCTGAAACCGGAGAGCATCCGCATGTTCGAATCAACCGGTGTCATGACCCGCAAAGAGCTGGAAGCCCGTAACGAGGTGAAATGGGATATGTACACCAAGAAAATCCAGATTGAAGCCCGTGTATTGGGTGACCTGGTAATGAATCACGTGGTTCCGGTAGCCATTGAATACCAGACAAAACTGATAGACAATGCATACAAGATGAAATCATTGTTCTCAGAAGAAGAAGCTCAGACCTTGTCAGCTGAAAACCTGGCTATCATCAAGGAAATTTCAGAACATACTTCCTTCATCAAGAAGCATGTGGATGAAATGGTAGAAGCCCGCAAGGTAGCTAACCGCATTACCAGCGAACGTGAAAAAGCCATTGCTTATCACGATACAGTAGCTCCGATGCTGGAACAAATCCGTTACCACATCGATAAGCTGGAACTGATTGTCGACGATCAGATGTGGACACTCCCGAAATATCGTGAACTGTTGTTCGTTCGATAATTCCGACATACAAGTCCTACCATTATTTTATCATCCCCGAAAGACTTTTATCGGCCAAATTGGCGATGAAAGCCTTTCGGGGATTTCTTTTCTGCATACTTTTTCTAACATTTTGTCTGACACGAAAGATTTTTTTCCACAAAGTATATATCTTTGCAGCATGGAATGGCTAATTAATTTATTTGTGGAACAATCCGCTCTTCAGGCGGTCATCATACTGTCGTTGATTACGGCAATCGGATTAGGATTAGGGAAAATTCATATCTGCGGTATCTCCCTTGGAGTCACATTTGTTTTCTTCACCGGAATTCTGGCCGGGCATTTAGGGCTCGCTATTGATCCGCAAATGCTCAGCTATGCAGAAAGCTTCGGATTGGTTCTCTTTGTCTATTCATTAGGACTGCAGGTCGGTCCGGGATTTTTCAGCTCATTTCAGCGAGGCGGATACCATCTGAACCTGTTAGGATTAGGAGTCATCTTCCTCGGTACAATAATGGCCGTAGTACTGAGCATGACCACCCCCATCAGCCTGCCCGACATGGTAGGTATTCTTTGCGGAGCCACTACCAATACTCCTGCCTTGGGTGCCGCACAGCAGACACTGAAACAGTTAGGTGAGCCCACCAGTGGAGCTGCCCTCAGTTGTGCCGTGACCTATCCGCTCGGAGTGGTGGGAGTTATTTTTGCCATCGTTGTTATCAGAAAGTTCTTTGTACGCCCGTCTGACATGCAGGAGCATGAACACGACGACTCCAACCACACGTACATTGCTACTTTTCAGATACACAATCCTGCCATCTTCAACAAAAGCATACAGGATATTGCTCAGGTGGGCTATCCCAAATTCGTCATCTCACGACTCTGGCGTGAAGGTACCGTGAGCATTCCGACTTCTGAAAAGATACTGAAAGAGAATGACCGTATTCTGGTAATCACAACCGAAAAAGATGCGCCCACACTGACCATTCTGTTCGGTGAACAGGAAAAACGGGACTGGAACAAAGAAGACATTGACTGGAATGCCATCGACAGCAAACTGATTTCCAAACACATTATCGTCACCCGACCGGAAATCAACGGAAAGAAACTGGGTTCACTCCGTCTGCGCAACACGTATGGCATCAATATCAGTCGTGTGCTGCGAAGCGGTGTGCAACTGCTGGCCACTCCGGGACTGGTACTGCAATTAGGTGACCGTCTGACGGTAGTAGGTGAAGCGGCAGCCATTCAGAATGTGGAGAAAGTATTGGGAAATACCGTAAAAACGCTAAAAGACCCTAACTTAGCCTCTATTTTTATCGGCATCATACTGGGACTCATCGTAGGGTCCATTCCTATTGCCATTCCAGGCATCAGCTCACCTGTCAAATTAGGACTGGCAGGCGGACCGATTGTAATCGGTATCCTGATTGGAGCCTACGGGCCTCGTCTGCATCTGGTGACCTATACCACGCGCAGTGCCAATCTGATGCTCCGAGGTATCGGCTTGTCTCTTTACTTGGCTTGTCTTGGACTGGATGCCGGTGCGCACTTCTTTGAAACCGTCATGCGTCCGGAAGGAGCCTTGTGGGTAGGCATCGGATTCCTGATAACCTTTATTCCTGTCGTTATCATGGCTTTGGTATCCCTTCGTCTGTGCAAAATGGACTTCGGCAATACATGCGGTATGCTCTGCGGAAGTATGGCCAACCCGATGGCACTGAACTATGCCAACGACATTATTCCAGGAGATGAACCTTCGGTAAGCTACGCGACGGTCTACCCTCTCGGAATGTTTACCCGCGTCATCATCGCACAATTAGTGCTCATGTTATTTTTATAGCAACTTTTAAATCACTCGATATCATGAAAACCTACAAACAAATTACCCTGGAAATGATACAGAAGGACATCCGCTACCTGGAACTCCTTTCACACGATTTTCCTAACCTGGCTGCAGCTAGCACGGAAATCATCAACCTGGAGGCCATTCTGAACCTTCCGAAAGGAACGGAACATTTTCTGGCCGACCTGCACGGGGAATACGAAGCTTTCCAGCATGTGCTCCGCAATGCTTCCGGAGCTATCAAACGGAAGGTAAACGAGATTTTCGGCAACAACCTCCGCGAAATGGAGAAAAAGGAACTCTGCACGCTGATATATTATCCGGAACAGAAGTTACAACTGGTAAAGGAAGTGGAAAAAGACCTCGTAGACTGGTATGTCATCACCCTGAACCAGCTGGTAAAAGTCTGCCAGAATGTATCATCCAAATATACACGTTCAAAGGTACGCAAGGCGCTGCCTGAAGAATTCTCCTACATCATTCAGGAGTTGCTTCACGAAAGTCCTATGGACCCCAACAAGCAGGCTTACATCAATGTCATTATCCGTACCATTATTGAGACACGCCGTGCCGACGACTTCATCATTGCACTGTGTAACCTGATACAGCGACTGACCATCGACTCACTGCATATCTTAGGAGATATTTTCGACCGTGGTCCTGGTCCTCACATCATTATGGACACACTTTGCAACTACCATAACTTCGACATCCAATGGGGCAATCACGACATCCTCTGGATGGGAGCCGCTTCAGGGAATGACTGTTGTATTGCCAACGTACTGCGTTTGGCCATGCGCTACGGTAACCTTCCGGCATTGGAAGACGGATACGGCATCAACCTGCTTCCGCTGGCTACCTTTGCCATGGAAGCCTACGCTAACGACCCATGCGAATACTTTGCTCCTAAGATTGCGCCCGAAAGCAGTTCATACAATGACAAGACCTTGCGGCTCATCTCGCAGATGCACAAGGCCATCACCATTATCCAGTTCAAGCTGGAAGCTGCTGCCATCCGGCGTCATCCGGAATTCGACATGGAAAGCCGTCTGCTGTTGCACCACATCGATTTCAAGCGGAAAGTATTCCAGCTTGACGGAAAAGATTACGAAATGCGCGACTGTCTATTCCCGACCATCGACCCGGAAAACCCATACCAGTTGACAGAGGAAGAAGAAGAAATCGTACAGAAACTGCACAAATCTTTCACGGGAAGCGAAAAGTTGCGCAAGCACATGAAATGCATTTTCCGTTACGGATGCATGTACAATGTATGCAACTCGAACCTGCTCTTCCACGCTTCTATGCCGATGAATGCCGACGGAACGCTTAAGGAAGTAGACATCCTCGGAAAGAAATACAAGGGAGAAGCCCTGCTCAAGCGCGTAGGCCAGCTTATCCGTACAGCTTATTTTGCAGAAGAAGACAATCCGGAAAAAGCATTTGCCAGAGACTTCATCTGGTACCTGTGGTGCGGAAAGAACTCTCCGGCCTTCGATAAGAGCAAAATGGCTACCTTCGAGCGTTATTTCCTGACCGACAAGGAAACTCATAAAGAAGTGAAAGGCTATTATTACACCTTGCGCGACCGTGAAGATATCTGCGACATGATTCTGGATGAATTCGGAGTGGAAGGAGAACACCGCCACATCATCAACGGACATGTACCGGTAAAAGCAGTCAAAGGAGAGAAACCGATTAAGGCCAACGGTAAACTGATGGTTATCGATGGGGGATTCTCCAAGGCTTACCAACCGGAAACGGGTATTGCAGGCTACACACTGGTGTACCACTCACGCGGTTTCCAACTTGTGCAGCACGAACCCTTCACTTCTACCCAAAAAGCCATTGAAGAAGGACAAGACATTAAATCGACCACCCAAATCGTAGAATTGAGTAGTCAGCGCATGATGGTGAAAGATACCGACAAAGGACGCGAACTGATGGTACAAATTGAAGATTTGAAGAAACTGCTGGTAGCTTACCAAAACGGCATTATCAAGGAAAGGGGCATTTAAAAAATTTTCAGTCTGAAATCAACGCCCTTTTTCACTTAGCTATTCACTGAATTTTGCCAACTTCCATAAGGGTTGTGCAAGTATACAACAAACGCAAGGATGTTTGAAAAATAACGTCCTTGCGTTTTGTTTTAAACGCAAAGACGTTTTATCCCAAACGCACTTGCGTTTCACTTAAAACGTACTTACGTTTGAATTCAAACGCACTTGCGTTTTTTCACCCCCTCTCAGCCCCCTCAGAAGCCCCTTTCTGCACTTTTTTGAATCATTATGCATATTTTTTTTCACAAAACGCTTGCATATTCAAAAATAATGCGTACCTTTGCACCCGTGATTGAGAAACGCCTCAACACAAAGCCAGGATGGCCCGTTCGTCTATCGGTTAGGACGCAAGATTTTCATTCTTGAAAGGGG
>ERZ780076.300-NODE-300-length-26227-cov-4.236054_pt1 | contig 26227 bp, 25 predicted proteins | sample MGYA00511022_ERZ780076 | MGnify/ENA primary metagenome ERZ780076 (study PRJEB29588, sample SAMEA2148733) | human gut metagenome | biome: human gut; feature: human-associated habitat; material: faeces | place: Denmark | collected 2008/2010 ... | reverse complement strand
TCTTACCAAGCGAGGCGACGATTTCCTGTTTGATGTGCTTCACGAAGGAAAGCACAGTTATTATACCACAAAGAACACCATACTTGCAACAGGCGGTATAGGCAGAGTTTACAAATACACCACCAATCCCGCCGTTGCCACCGGTGACGGAATCCGCCTCGCATACGATATGGGTGCTACTATAAAGGAGCTAAGCTACGTTCAGTTTCATCCCACCGCTTTTAACGGAAACGACAGGGAGCAATTCCTGATAAGCGAGTCGGTACGAGGAGAGGGTGCATACCTGCTCAACTGTAACAAAGAACGCTTTATGGACAGATATGACAAACGCCTTGAGCTTGCCCCGCGCGATGTTGTATCGCGCTCTATAATTCTTGAAAGCCGCAGAACGGGCAGCGACAACTTCTATCTTGATATAAGATACAAGGGGCACGATTACCTTGTAAACCGCTTCCCCGGAATATATGAGGGATGCTTAAAACACGGCGTTGATATGACCAAGGATTTAATTCCCGTATTCCCGTGCCAGCACTACCTCATGGGCGGAATTGACGTTGACCTTGACGCGCGTACTTCTATTTCGAGAATGTATGCCGTAGGTGAATGCTCGCACACGGGAGTTCACGGCAAAAACCGCCTCGCAAGCAACTCGCTTTTGGAGGCACTTGTATTCGGAAAGCGTGCGGCAGACGATATAGCGTCTCTTTCTAAAAAGGACCCTGACCACGTGACCGTTACGGAGCACAAAACGGATATTTCGGGTGCTCCGCTGCCAAAGGGGATGCGTACGGAAATTCGCTCGATTATGCAACGTTCTTACTTTGTACTTCCGGATATGGACGCGGTAAGAGTAGGCTTGAAGCGCGTTGACGCTATACTTATGAGACTTAAAAACGGCAAATTCGCAATTACACCCGACTATTGTGAGGCTTTAAGTCTTGCCACGGTAGCCCATATAATCTTAAAAGAGGTGGACGAAGGATGATTTTACCGCAGTTTTACACGGACGACATTATTAAGCGCGCCATACTTGAGGATATTAACTATGTCGATGTGGCGTCGGATTACCTGATTTCCGAGGAGCAGCGCGATGAGGCGTATTTCGTCTCAAAGGCAGACGGCGTTCTCTGCGGTATAGATGTCGCAATGAGAGTTTTTGAACTTTTGGACGATTCTTTTACCGCCAAGGTATATATGCACGACGGCGACAATGTGAAAAAGGGCGACCTTATAGCCGAATTCAGCGGAAAAACCACGCTTCTTTTAAAGGGCGAGAGAACTGCCCTAAACTTGTTGCAGCATATGTCGGGAATAGCCACGGCGACCGCAAAGGCAGTAAAACTCTGTGAGGGAACAAAGGCTTCGATAGCCGACACAAGAAAGACCCTTCCGTCTCTGCGCGCCCTTCAAAAATACGCGGTAACCTGCGGCGGAGGCAAAAACCACCGTTTTAATCTTTCCGACTGCGCTATGCTCAAGGATAATCACATTGACGCCGGAGGCGGCATAACGGGAGCCGTAAAAAAGCTTCGCGGAAAGATAGGTCATACGGTGAAAATTGAGGTTGAAACACGCAACCTTGATGAAGTAAAAGAGGCGGTCAAGGCAGGAGCCGACATAATAATGCTCGATAATATGGACTGTGACACCATGAAAAAAGCCGTTGAGATAATCGGCGGCAAGGCTCTTACGGAGGCTTCGGGCGGAATTACCGACGAAACCATACCCGGCGTTGCGGCGTGCGGCGTAGACATAATATCAATCGGAGCGCTGACTCACTCCGTCCAGGCATTTGACATTTCCATGAAAATGAAAAAATAAAAAGCCACCCCCAAGATGTGCCTTAGCTTATCTTGGGGGTATGTTATTTTGAAGCAATAATGCCTTATAAACAAAAAGCCGGCGGCGCCGAAAGCAAAAAGTTTCGGTGCCGCTTTTTTGTTCGGCTGCAGAAAAAAACGCATTGTTACACTAAGGCTGCCGCTTATTCAATTCTGCCTTTAGAGCTAATGTCCGCAAGGCGGTCAAAGCACAGCTCGGAAAGACGTGTCGCACCGCACAATTCATACAAGGCGGAAGCGAACAAGAGCGAATTACACGGTGGCAGAACCTTTGTTATGTCATCGGGCAGAGTAACTCCGCTACCCGACAAACAGACGGTACTTCCCGAATACTCATTCCTATATAAAAGGCACCCTCCGTCCGGATTGCTTTTATCTGTTCGCGGAGCTATTACAAATGTGCAGCCGCCTGCCTCATTCACGTTTTCCGTGACGGTCATCGCAAGACCCCAATCGTCATACAGCCGTCGGCGCACGGGAGAAAATTCTTCGGGATTACCCGTTATTACCTTAAGATTTGAGGCAAGAGGAACAAGTAAAGACAGCTTATCCTTTTGAAAGCCGTTAAAATCCATAACAGCCACGCTCGTTTTTTCCGGCGGAAGAGAGCATTTCTTTATATAATCAACCGCGGAATTAAAAAGCATAACGGACGGCAGTATACGAGGTTCGAAATTCTTAACCTTTTCGTCCTCGGTTATGGTTCCTCCGCACACTATAACTCTGCCCGCGCACCGCCCGAGCAGGCTGTATATTTCACCCGTATCGACCTCTTCGTTTTCATCACACACAAGCGTCAGCGTAAAAAACGGAGCACTGCCTAAGACGCTTATCCGCTCGATAACGGGTTCGGGCGGAAAAAGCCTGTAATGAAGCCTCTTAAAAAATCCGCCGCCGATTCTTTCTATTTTAATTACTCCGAACATAAAAGCACCCCCGCATAATATTATGCGGGGGTTTTGATTTTAATGTTTGTTGTTTATTGCTCGTCCGCACCTGCCGAAGAGGTTAAGAGAGAATTTGCCTTTTGATACTGTTCATCCTCTGAATGAGATAAAAGTGCCAAACGGTTCTTTTTCTGTGAGGACAGCTCCACAAGATAATCCGGAGTTAAGCCCACACCGTTGTATACATCGCTTGTATACGGCTTTATCTCTGCCACGGTGAGCTTTACCGCACCGCCGTCGCTCAGCTGATAAACCCTTTGCATGGTTCCGTTGCCCTTTGTCGCCGTACCTACAAGCTTTGCTTTGCCGAAATCGCGCATATCGCAGGCGAAAAGCTCTGCAGGCCCGGAGGTATCTTTATCGACAAGTATCACCGTGGACACATTTATGCTGTCGGCGTCCGATGTAAAGGTCTCTATGGCTTCACCGTTTTTATCAACAGCGGTAGCGAGTGCCTTTGTTCCGTCGCTTGCCACAGGAACAAGCACATCAAGCGCATCTGTCGCATACTCTACGGTTCCGTTCGAGACTGCCCGCAAATCTATTATAATGCCGCTCACGCCTTGCTTTATAAGCGTATTTACGGCATTTTTAAGCTGTGATGCGGTGGTCGAATAAAAATCGGTTATTTTAACATAACCTACCTGGCCTACCGTCTCATAATAAACAGTCTGCGCGGTGTAGCCCTTTACCATATTTGCGGCAACGAGATTACCGTCATGAATAAACGCAACATTTACGGACGAGAGCTTTTCGCCCTCAAGCTTTTTTACAAGCTCTTTATAGTTATAAACTGTGACTTCCTCTTCATCTATGGTAACTATACGGTCGCCCTTAGCCATATTGTTAAGTGCCGCCGGAGAACCATCGGAGACCTCTGCCGCGTAAAGGCACATATCGTCCTCGTTGAACACCGGAATTATGCCGACGCCCATTTTCTGACCGTTCATCTCGTTTTTATATATGTCATACTCGGACGCGGTCATATAATAGCTGTAACTGTCGCCTACGCCGTTTGCAAAGCCCTCTGCCATATCCGCGTTTAAAAGCGTTTCGTTAATCTCGCCGTAGTAATTGGTGCGGATAACGTCGTCTATCTCCGCTAAAAGCGAATAAGTCTGTGAACGCTTCGGGAGATCTTTGATTATTGAATTGTACATTTTCATTGACACAGCCATGGTACCTGCCACAGAGCCTGCCATAGCCACGAATATCAATGCGAGCGCAAGGCCCAGGGATATTTTCCTATTCAAACGAACGCCTCTCTTTCGGGGGTTTTATCAAAGACCTATATACGGCTCGGGATTTACTCGATTTTTATTTACATAGACCTCAAAATGAAGGTGCGGACCCGAGGAGTTGCCGGTGGAGCCGACCTTGCCTATATACTGACCCTGCGATACGGTTTGACCCGCGCTGACGCCTATGCTGCTGAGGTGAGCATATCTTGTCCACACACCGTTGCCGTGGTCTATAAGCACGTTGTTGCCCCAGCTTGAGTGATACGAGGCGGAAATTACCGTACCGCCTGCCGCGGCGTAAACGGGCTGACCGTTTATATTTGCACCGGCTATATCTACACCCTTGTGGCCGTTGTGACCGTAGTGCTGTGAAACGTAACAATTGCACGTGAGAGGAAAGCTCATTCCGCTTGAGAGCACACCGTTACCGGAAGAGCCCGTGGTATTGCTGATTGACTGCGCTTCGAGTTTATCCATCTTGGCCTGATAAGCGTCATTCTGCGAATCAAGGCTTGAAATCATTGATTTGAGCGACTTCACCTGAGCTTCAAGACGAGACTGCTTTGCGTCAAGTGTATTGTAAACGCTCTTGACCTCTGCGCGGGCAGACTCTATGGCGGCCTTTTCGTTAACTATTTCAGACTGCTTTTCCTGCTGTGACTGCTGATCGGAGGAGAGCTGTTCTTTTGTTTTATTAAGCTCATTAATTTCATCCTGCAAGCCCTTTACAAGCTCATTATCATGCTCAGAAACACGTTTGAGCAGCTCAAGTCTTGTCAAAAAGCTCGCATAGTCGCCGGAGCCGAGAAGTACCTCAAGCGCCGAGCTTTCGCCTGCCTTATATGCCGAGCGAAGTCTCGCTTTAAGTACGTCGTATGTTACGTTGACAGCGGCTGTCTGTGTTTCTATTTGAATATTTGCGGCGTCTATTTCGGCTTGAAGTCTGTCGATTTCCGCCTGATAGTTGTTGATAATTTCATCCTTTGCCGCTATTTGCTTGTTAAGGTCGGTTATCTTGGCGTTGTAAACATCAAGCTGAGCCTGCATATCGGAAATCTGATTGAGCAAATCGTTTACGGACGCCTTATTATCGCTGATTTTATTATTATTGGCATTTATTTTGCTTTCAAGCTCGTCTATCTGATCCTGCACTGACGAAGCCGAGCCCGAAAACGACGTCACGGAAAACAGCATAGCTGTTATTAATGTAACGGAAATAATGCGTATAAATGCTTTCTTCTGATGCTTCAAAATAAAAAGAACTCCTTTAATACCGGATTTACCCCTTTAAAAATTACGGAAGATACGGCGCGGGATTTACCCTTGTGCCGTTTATCCAGACCTCAAAGTGCAGATGCGCCCCAGCGTGCGGATTTGCCGGCGTCGGCGCGGGACTTACGTTACCCGTATTGCCTACAAGAGCTATAACCTGCCCCTGCTTTACCGTTTGCCCCTTGCTTACCTTCATAACGCTGCAATGAGCGTATCTTGTGCAAACGCCGTTGCCGTGGTCAATAAAGACGTTATTGCCCCAGCTCGAATGATATTCGGCGGAAAGAACCTTACCGTCAGCCGCGGCTCTGATCTCTTTACCGTATGTATTGCCGGTTGCACCCCTTGTGGTAAAATCAATACCCTTGTGATTCGGGTAGCCGTACCAGCCTGCCGATATGGTTACGTTTGGATACTGAAGCGGACAAATCATACCCTTGGGAGATACCGTATAACCGCCTGTATTTCCACCGGTATTTCCTCCCGTATTGCCGCCCGCGTTTCCGCCTGTATTGCCGCCGGGCTTTGGCAATTCGCCGGTGCCCTGCGACGCATTTTTCGCCAGTTCCGCAAGCTTTTTATCGTAGCTGTCTTTCGCAGCCTGTATTTTTTTATTCTCGTTTTCTAATTCCTTGGAGCCTGCGCTGAGAGACGAGATATATGCGTTTCGCTGTGCAACCTGCTTTTCAAGGGTAGACTGCTTTGAATCTACGGTATTGTAAAGCGACTGCACCTGCGTTTTAGACGAAACAATATCCGCCTTTTCCGACTCTACGGCGGTCTGCTTAGCCTTTACTTCCTGCTGACTTGACGACAGAAGCTCCTTTGTGTCGTTAAGCTTTGCAATATCATCCTGCAAAGATTTCATAAGCTGCCTGTCATGCTTTGTGGTTTTACTTAAAAGCTCAAGCCTTGTGAGGAAGCCCTCATAATCACTTGCCGTAAGAAGCACCTCAAGAGTGGAACTTTCGCCTGCCATATATGCCGCGCGAAGTCTCTCCTTTAAAAGGTTATATGTATCGTTTACGGTCTTTGTCTGAGCTTCTATGCTCTCGCTTGCCTCGTCTATGTTCTTTTGAAGAGAGTCTATTTCTTTTTGATAATCGTTTATAACGGCGTTTTTGTCGCCTATCTGACTGTTAAGCTCCGTTATTTGACTTTGGTACGTGTCAAGCTGCTCCTGCAAAGCGTCAATCTGTTCCGAGGAATAGCCGTTCGACTCTTTGGCACCGTCGATTTTATTTTGCAAATCCTTTATTTTTTGCTCATTCTGTTTTTTCTTTGCCTCGGCAGCCGCGATTTTGTTTTCCAAATCTGCCTTGGAATCCGCCGCGGAAGCCGGTAAAAATGACGCGCAAAAAACGAATATTGCCGACAGTAAAAGGCTCAAAGCTCTTTTGAGACCGTTTTTAGTCATCAGAGACCACGCTCCCTTGCTCTTTCAGGTATTTAGCCATCGAAACAAGACTTCCGAAACCTCCTGTAAACAATCCTATTGCAACAAATACGAGAAGTATCTGCCACCAGTACCCGCTGAACGGTACGAGCGAAAAGCCGATTAACGAGAGGGTCTGTGCGAACACTTTTTCGGCTACTGCGTAAAGTCCCCACAGAACTCCCAGGGATACTATGCCGGAAATCGTACCGAGTATCATACCCTCTATCATAAACGGCCATCGAATGAACCAATTTGTGGCACCTACCGCCTTCATTATTGAAATTTCAAGCTTTCTTGAGAACATCGTTATGCGTATTGTGTTTGAAATTATGAAAAGCGCAACAAGGAACAGCATTATAACAAGCCCCACGCTGACTATCGAAACCGCATGGCGAAGAGACAAAAGCTTGCTTGCAAGGTCGCTGTTTTCTCGCACCGAATCGACTTTGTTTATCTGCTTTATCTGAGAAACGGTGTTTTCAAACTGTGACAAATCCTTTACCGTGACCTTATATGCGTCGGGAAGCGGAATTTCGTCAAAGCCCTCAAACAGAGCCGCGTCGCCGCCCATGCTCTGTATCTGCTCCTGGAACGCAACTTCCTTCGGCACAAATTCGCAGCTTTCAACATTGCTTATGCCTTTAAGCGAGGTACCTATCTGTGTTGTTTCGTCCTCTGAGGCATCGTCGGCAACATAGACCATTACTACATTTTGCGACTGCACCTTGTCGACTACATTGTTAATATTAAAATATATCATTATGCCCGCGCCCATAATTATAAGACACGCCATAAGCACGGTTACCGATGCCAATGACATAAGGCGATTGACCCACACATTGCGGAAGCCCTCGTGCGTAAGATATTTTAAGCTTGTCCCTTTCACCTGTTGTCACCTCCGGTCTTTTTTTCAATGGCGTCGAGATACTTTGAGTAATCAACGTCATCGTCGGAGGAATCCGAATCCACACCGTATGTCGCCATAAACTTTTCAAGGTCGGCGTCCGAATTCGGCTGAACATAAAACGGGCTGATGCTGTCTTCCTTTTGCTTGGCCACGCGGTCCTCCACCGTCTCCGAGGAGGCAATGTTCTGAACCGCAGCCGCGGCCGCCGGCGCTCTTTCCGCATTTGACGCGTCGGAAGCATAATCTCTTTCGATGGTGGCGTAATCATCGGGAAGAGCCTCGGTGTCTTCGGAGTCCGAAACCACGGCGCCCTGCTCTATTGTAATAACCCTGTGGTGGAAATGACGGACGAGATTATGCTCGTGAGTTACCATTACCACGGTGGTTCCGTTTGCGTTTATATGGTTTAAAAGGTCAACTATTTCGTAAGACATTTCGGGGTCGATGTTGCCCGTAGGCTCATCCGCAATTATAAGCCCCGCATTATTTACAAGCGCACGCGCGAGCGCAACTCTCTGCTGCTCGCCGCCCGACAGCTCCGTCGGCAGATTTCTCGCCTTGGAGGCAAGTCCTACAAGGCTGAGTATATAAGGCACGCGTTTTCTGACTTCCTTTTCCTTGGCGCCGATGCAGCGCATCGCAAATGCGACATTGTCAAACACCGTCATGGTCGGGATAAGTCTGAAATCCTGGAATACTATACCGAGAGTCCTTCTGAAAAGAGGAATCTCTTTTTTCTTTAAATTGTTAAGATGATAACCGTTTATGATAACAGAACCGCTGTTAGGCACCTGCTCGCGCATCATTATCTTGAGAAACGTACTCTTGCCGGCTCCCGATGAGCCGACCACAAAGACAAATTCTCCGTCGTTTATCTTGATATTGACATCTTTAAGCGCTTCGGTCCCGTTATCGTAAGTTTTTGATACATTTTTAAATTCAATCACTTAGAACATACCTCTGCTTTTCACAATATTCCCACCGCTGAACTCTGCCGTAAAGTTTAATACCGACGGGCAGAGACTCTACACAACCGCTATAAAAAATATAGGCGGCAAAATGAGTATAATCACTCATAATACCGCCTTTAATTATAGCATAGAACGTCAAGTTTGTAACCATTTTGTAATATGGTAAATTATATTCGCGCACTTTAGACAAAAACGCACTTGTAACATTGTGCAATTTTCCCATTCACAACAGTGCGCGGAAAATTACTTTTCTTTAATACTTGACGGGGCTTGAATCAAGATATTTCTTAACCATAAGAGCTACTTTAAATACTATTGCGTCGTCGAACTCGCGAAGGTCAAGGCCTGTGAGCTTTTTAATCTTTTCAAGACGATATACAAGAGTATTTCTGTGTACAAAGAGCTTTCTTGAGGTTTCGGATACGTTGAGGTTGTTTTCAAAGAACTTCTGAATTGTAAAGAGCGTTTCCTGATCGAGATTGTCGATAGAGCCGCGCTTGAAAACCTCCTTTAAGAACATATCGCAAAGAGTTGTGGGAAGCTGATATATAAGTCTCGCAATACCGAGATTGTCATAGCTAACAATGCTCTTTTCGGTGTCGAACACCTTGCCTACCTCAAGAGAAACCTGAGCCTCTCTGAATGAGCGTGCAAGATCCTTTATTCCCTCAACCGTAGTACCTATGCCGACAAGAACGTGAGAATAGAATTCCGTTCCGAGACCGTCGGCTATCGAGCGTGCAAGCTTTTCGAGATCCTTTGTGTCGATATTCGGCTTAACCTCTTTGATAAGGGCAATATCTGTCTCGTTAAGGTTTATTACGAAATCCTTGGTCTTATCCGGGAACAGGTTCTGAATTATATCATAAGCGGAGATATCTATATGCTCGGTAATTCTTATGAGAATTACGACGCGTGACACGTCATTGTTAAAATGAAGCTCTCTCGCCTTGAGATAAATATCACCGGGCAGTATGTTATCAAGAATTACGTTCTTGATAAAGTTTGCGCGGTCGTATTTTTCATCATAATACTGCTTAATGCTTGAGAGTGTTACGGCAAGCATTGAGAGATATTTCAAGGCAAGGTCGTCATCGCCGGAAACAAATACGGCATATTCGGGGTGCATACGCGCACCGAACGGCTTATAAGAATACCCGTCTACCGATATAACCTCCGTTCCGCTGAAAACCGCGGTAACCTCGGTTGAGAGCACCTCACCTATCTTACCGAGTTCGCTGCAGGAAATAATGGTACCCGACTCGTCTATAACACCTATAGTACGGTCGATACTGTCTGTGAGCTGATGCACAATACCCTGGAACAATCTGTTCGACATTGATAAAACCTCCATCTATCTTTTTTCTCCGGAGAAAACCTCCCTGCCGCACTCTGCTTTAAGCCGAAACGGCAGTACAAATTTTCCCGTCTGCATTTTTATACAATTTCACAAATCATATATTATGTATTTTACACAATCTTTTAAGATTTTGCAAGCTAAAAATTGATATTTTAAAAATTTAGTTTGCATTTTTCACAAAAAAAGTTTTTCATTTTGTAAAATCGGTTAGATTAAGGCTTTAAAGCACATTGTTTTGTCATTTTTTGCATTGTTGAAAATGACTATGCGTAAAACTCCGAAGCCGTCGGCACAATGCGGTTTGATGACAAACTCTTTCGATGTGTCGAGTATTTCGGGCCGAAAAGAATATTTGAACTATCTGCCGGCATTACATTTGGAGCAGACGCTGTACCCGTTATTGAGATACGAGGAAAGCTCAGAGGCGGAGATCTCTTTTTTATTTTCCGAGGACGTCCTCATAGCGTAGGAGCATGACGGAGAGTGAATTTTTTTGGTGTTCACGTTTACTGTATATGTGCCTTCGGAGGGCTGTGCGTCACCGGAGCTTTTTTGTGAATTTACGCCGACTGAAGTCGAGGCCGAAGACTGCCCTGCGGCAGAGGATGCCGCCGCACTCTCGGTTTCGGCGTTTGCGGCCGTATCGGACTCTCCTTCGGCTTTTGCTTCCTTGGTCACAAGATAAAAACCGTCTTTTTCGTCTTCGTTTTTCGTCGAATTTTCATAGGACACAAAATCTCCGTATTTCTTCAGCATAATATGGTCTTTATACTGCAGCACAAGTGACATCGCGGAAAACACCGTACACAAAACGGCGCATACGGTAATTACGGCCGTCATAATTTTAAAGCCGTGTTTTGCGTTTTTCCCTTCGTTCTTCATACTCATTCCCCCGATACATTATGGGAAAATAATAACATTACGGAACAGAAAATAAAGCTTTTGTGCCGAAACAGCACAAGTTATCTTTTAATTCCGTCGGCAATGTATTTAAACACCGGAGCGCAGTCTAAGGCACCGCCCGCTCCGTTTTCTTTAAAGACGGTGATGACATAGCGCGGCGAAGCATACGGAAAAAATCCGCAAAACCACGAGTGCGTCACTTCGTTCCCATTCTCGTCAAACCAGCCGCTTTGCGCCGTTGCCGTTTTGCCTGCAGCGTCAAAATACTCGGTTTCCGCCCTTTTTCCGCTGCCGGACACAACGGTTTCGCGTAAAAGCTCGGTAACTGTTTTTGCCGTATCAACGCTCATTACACGCCTCGGAACGGGCAGCTCCGCCCTTTTTACTTCCTTTCCGGTCTCATCCGTTACGGCTTTCATAAGAGAGGGCGCGCGATACACTCCGTTATTTGCCACAGCCGCATACACGGCGGACATTTGCAGCGGTGAAGCAAGCAATTTACCCTGACCGAATGCGAGGTTGCACAAATCCGCCTCAGAAATCAAACTGTCGGCGGACGGCATAATACCTGACTTTGTCTCCCAACCGTCCGCAAGCTCGATTTTTTGACCGAGTCCGAGATTTTCACCCATGGCGCAAATGTTTTCTTTGCCCGTTTTAAGCGCAAGACTTATAAAATACGGATTGCATGACTCCGCCATAGCCGAATACATATTCATATTGCCGTGCCCCGTCTTTTTAAAACAGCCGAACGATATTTCTCCGTTCAAGTCGTATTTACCGTTGCAGACGATGCTGTAACTTGTAGGAATTCCGTTTTCCAAGGCGGCACAGGCGACAACCGCTTTAAAAACCGAGCCTACTGAGTAAGGAGTTATCGCTCTGTTAAGAAACGGAGAAGATGAGTCGTTTAGACTTTTTTCGGGCGCATTTCGGTCAAACGACGGTGTGCTCGCCATTGCCCTTATTTCGGAGGTGGCGCTGTCGAGAACAACGACCGCACCGCTGTCGATGTCAAATTTTTCGAGAGCCGATTCACACAGCTTTTGTATATCTCTGTCAACTGTGAGCTCCACTCCGCCGGCCGACATATACCCATCCTTTAAAAATGTAATCTCCGCACCCTCAAGCAATTTTCCCGAAGCCGCCGCGCCGCACCTTGCCTTCAGAGTTCCCGAATACGACAAAAGTATATCGTTGTAGCACTTTTCAATTCCCGAAACGCCGTTTCCGTCACCGTCGATATATCCGGTTATGTGCGGTGCAAGGCTGTTTTCACCGTATCGCACCACCGTTTTTGCCGTCTTTATGTTTTTTTCGTCAAAAACGGCATTTGACGCACAAACCGCTATTTTCCCCTGAGACAAAGTCGAATAAACAGAAGGTATTTCGCTTTCGGGGACAATGACCCGGATAGAGGACAGGGACTCCTCACACGGCTTTATCGCCGCCTTTAAAACGGTATCGCAATTGACAAGCGGACGCATTTTACAGTCGTAAATGTTGCCCCTTGACGAAGCCACCGTCACGCCGACGGTATTTTTTGATGCGGCGACATCAGACACGTTACCGCCGCAAAGCTCCGCCATTTTTACAAAAAGCACGCCGAACGACAGACACAACAAAAAGAAAAGGGCACAAACTCGCTTGTTCATAATTCACCTCAAAAAACAAAAAACGCTCCCGTTTTATTATTGAACGGAAGCGTGTGTTTTATTTTATATTTTGTTTTCTGAGGATCGTTCCGGGAACAAATTTTAAATCGGAGCGTATTTTGAATTTCATCATGGCTCTCGGCGTGCTGTCTGTGGGTTCGCCGTTTTCATCAAAAAGCTCCGTCACGACAAAGCTCTGCGGCTTTTTCCCAGGCTCGAGGCTTTCGAGAGTGTCGCCCTTAAAGAATTTATTTCGCTGTTCGCAGTAAATAAAGCCGTCGCGGCAATCCTCGACCACCGCCATAACATCCCACTCGCGGCGGTAACCGCCCTCAAAGCTGATATTCGCTTTTTCGTGCGGCGAATCAAAATAGAAGCCCGTGCAGTAGTCGCGATAGCTTACCTTTCGCACCTCGTCAAGTATCCATCTCGGCAAAACAAAGCTACACGACTCGCTGCTCATATAAGCGTCGATTGCCGCTCTGTAAGCATTTGTTATGACCGCCGTATAATATGCGGATTTTGCTCTGCCCTCTATTTTAAAGCTGTCGATTCCGGCAGCTGTAAGCTCAGGGATGTGCTCTATCATACACATATCCTCGGAGTTTAATATATATGTGCCGTCCTCTTCCTCATTTACCGGAAAATACCTGCCCTCGCGTGTTTTTTCCATAAGCGCATACTGCCAACGGCACGGCTGAGCACACTCGCCGCGATTTGCGTCACGACCGGTAAGATAATTTGACAAAAGGCATCTGCCCGAAAACGACATACACATACTGCCGTGTACAAAGCACTCGATTTGCAGTTCCTTAGGAGTTTTGGCTCTTATCTCGGCAATCTCCGACAGAGATAGCTCTCGAGCCGTAACTATTCGCTCGGCACCCATATTGTAAAACTCGTTCGCCGTGAGATAATTTACGATGCCCGCCTGTGTGGAAACGTGCAGCGGCACCGACGGCGCATACTTTTTGCAGTATGCCATAGTACCGATATCGGCTACAATATACGCATCCACTCCCGCACTTGCAGTCATTTCTATAAAGTCCGGCAAAAGCGGTATTTCGCTGTTTCGCGGAAGCGTATTAAGCGTTAAATAAACCTTAACACCCTTTTCGTGCGCTTCCTTTACCGCCTTTATGAGATCCTCTTCGGGAAAATTCTGCGGACCTGCACGCATACCGAATGAGCTGCCGGCAAGGTAGACGGCGTCCGCTCCGAAGCGCAAGGCTGCCTCAAAGCGTTCAAAATCGCCTGCCGGACTTAGTAATTCGGGTCGTCTTTTCATATTGCTCCTCTGGTAAATTACTGCGAAGCCGACTTGGCCGCCTTTTGATTGGCCTGGAGTATGGCAATGTTATTGGCCTGCCGCTCCGAATCGTTTTTCGCAAGATAAATCTTTTTATTGGTATCGTGCGCGAAGAAGTAGTAATCGGTCTTTGCGGGATTGAGTGCCGCGTTTATTGAGTCGTTACCCGGGTTGCAAATCGCACCCACGGGCAGACCCTCGCACTTATATGTGCTGTAACGTGAGGTGTAGGCGGCAAGCTCCGTGGCATTTGTAACATTCTTCGCAATATAATCGTTGATATAATCCGCCGTGGAATCGCACTGAAGCGACGGATAAAGCCCCGGCTTATTGAGACGGTTGTGAAGCACCGACGATACAAGCGGCATCTGAGCCGCATCGGCGGCCTCTTTTTCTATTATCGAGGCGAGCTTTACTATATCGTCACCCGACATATTGAGCGCGTCGGCTTTTTTCTGATAATCGTCCGTCCACTTCTTCTGGAAGTTGTTTAGGAAGGTCCTTATAACGCTCGAGGCATTTTCGCCCTTATAGAAATCATATGTGTCGGGGTAGAGATAACCCTCAAGACTCCTGTAACGCTGCTCTTTATTCGGCTCATTCTTAATAAAGGTGTATTCACTGCTGAAGTCCACCTCTCTCATGGCCTTATAGATGGCATCAGCTGAGCAAACCTCATATTTTTCGAGCTTTTCGACTATTTGGTCTACCGTGTAGCCCTCGGGGAACGAAAGCCTTACGGTCTCGCCCGTTGACGGAGGAGATTTAAATGTTGAGAGCATCTTCTCAACGCCCATCGACTTGGTTATATAGTAAATACCAGACATATAGTTGTCATCACGGTAATTCATTATCTTTGCAAACATTTTGCAGAAATGCTTATGCTTTATAAGGCCGTTATCCTTTAATATGTTGATAACGTCGCTTGTGTTGGTCTCTGCGGGAATTGTAACAGATATAACGTTTTCGCTGTCGCGGCGTATTGCCAAAACATCGTTCATACAGCTAATCAGATACGACGACAGACAAATTGCGCATACAACGCAAACCGCTATCGTTATCCACGTTTTTTTGTTTCTTACGAAATATGCGGCTATTCTTACCGCAATTTCTTTTTCGTTTCCCTTTATACCCTTTATCGGCGGTCTTTTACGTACGGCACCCTGCTCCGACGCTTGCTCGTAAGAGGCTGTTCCGAAAGAGGCGGCATTTCCGCCGTTTCTTCCGCCGCGTGTAATTATGGGACCGAATTCGTCATCATAGCTTATTCCGCGCGGTGCCGTACCGTTTTTTTCGGGCGGCCTTTTATGAATTTTGTGTTTTTCCGGCGGTCTTTTGTGAGCATTGTGAGCGTTATGTCTTTCCGGCGCATCGGTACTGTGATGCACGGGCATATCTCGTCTGACAGGCGGTCTTTTTTGCGGAGCGTCGGTAAACTCAGAGTCAAGGTCTTTTATTTCAAGCTTAAATGGCTTTTTGCCGCTCTTACGGTTTCTCTCAACCATATTTTTAAGCTCGGGTCTTTTCTGCTCGTCTTCCTCACGCGCATAAATATCCAAAAGGTCCTTATATGAATTATCGGGAGTTCTTTTATTGTCATCCATGGGCGCTCCTCCTTTCATTAAACTCTGTGTACTTTCTTATCTGAAACAATTATGTCGGATTTAATATCGTAACTGTCGTGCGGGATTCTCTTTATTATCTGCTCTTCGTATGCGAGCCCGATTTTCGTGCCTGAAAACGACTGTAAAAACCTGTCATAATAGCCTTTTCCGAAGCCGACGCGGTATCCGTCCTCGGAAAATACAAGAGCCGGTACTATACATATACCGTTATCAAAGGCGGTCATAATTTCACATGATGGGTTCGGCTCCATTATGCCGAACGCCCCGGGTTCAAGATCAAAAACAGAGTCTATACGGCAAAACTCCATATGCCCGAAAGCGTCAACGCATCTCGGCACGGCAACGATTTTGCCCGAAAGCACCGCCTGTTTAATTATACACGATGTGTCAACCTCGCGTGAAGACGACACATAACACAAAACGGTTTTAGCGTTTTTAAATTCATCGAGGGCAAACAGATTGTCCGTAACAAATTTGTCACGTCTCGCCTTCTCCTCCGGCAAAAGTGATTTTCTGTACTCCTTGGCGCGTCTTCTTAAAAATGCTTTATCCTCACTTTGAGCCGTCATTTTTATCACTCGCTTTGAACAGATGTTTTTATGCTTTCGGCAACCTCGCTTCCGCAAAGTGCCTCGACTGTTTTAAGTCCGAATTCGAGAGCCACGCCCATTCCGCGCGCAGTTATTATGTTCCCGTCCCGTTCTACGGGAGCGCCTGTGGCAACAGCGCCGTAAAGGTCTTTTTCAAAGCCCGGAAAGCATGTTGCGGTTTTGCCCCTCAACAGATTTTTATGGCCGAGCACGGACGGTGCCGCGCATATAGCGCAGATAAGCTTTCCGTCGCTTGAAGCGCGGTCTATAAATTCATTTACCTTTTCCGACTTTTCAAGATTTAAAGTACCGGGCATACCGCCGGGCAAAATAACTGCCTCTATGTCCTCGTTCGGAGAAACCTCGGTTGTCTCGGCGTCACATGTAATCCTGATATTGTGAGACGAAACTATTGTTTTTTTACCGACGCCCACAACCTTAACGTCTTTTTTTGCTCTTCTCAGAACATCAATCGGCGTGAGAGCTTCTATCTCTTCACAGCCGTCCGCAAGAAAAACATAAATCATTTTTTGTACCGCCGCGCGGGAATGCGGCAATCCTTTCTTTAAGCATTCAGTTCAGCGTTATCCCTGTATACACGCTGTCATTTATCTTCTCGCCTTTGATATTTTTTATCATACCTACGGCGGTGCGTTTGCAGTTTTTTAATTCGGCGGCTTTTTCCTCCGGCACAGAGACAAAAAACGTATTTTCACCCGTTTTTTTCAAAACGTCCAAGGCGTTTTCATATGTTCCTCCGCAGAGAAGCTCCGTGACAAAAACACCGTTTTCAGCCGGACTGTACGAGACATAAAAATCGTCTCCGAAAACTATTTTGCCGTCATCGCCGAGAAAATCCGAAAACAGTTTTATTTCGTTTTCTCGCCACACTACACGGTTTACGCCCTTTAACAGCTTTTCTCTTTTGAGAGCTGCCTTTTTTATATCCGACGGCTCGGCGCCTTTAATGTCGAGCGGCTCACCGCCGGTCAATTTCAAGACGGTTTTTTCGGCATAGAGAGCTTTATAAAAACCGAATTTTTCGTAATAATCAAAAAGATTCTCCGTCGCCGGAACCAAAAACAGATAATCGGCTTTTCTGTCGGCGGCAAGAGCTGAAGTAAATTCAAGTAACGAACCCATTATACCCTGTTTTCTGTAACTTTCTGCGGTGGCGGCTGCATAAATATAGTATGCAAAATACTCCTTTTCGCCGATTGAGAGCTTTTCCGGAAGCAAAAACAGTTGTGACACAACCTCTGCTTTGTCCGTGCAGATAACCGCATTTTCATAAGAAAAGCTGTTTTTGAAAAACATATCGATTGTTTCTCTGTCGTCGCCGAAGCAGCTTTGCCACAGAGAATACATCTTTTCTTTGTACTTCGGAGAAGAAAGCCGAATTTCCATAACTTATCCCTTATAAAAAGCGCGGTACTTCTGCAAAAGTATCTCCGGATAATATGAGAGCTTTGCCTTGCGGAGCCCTTCGCTTCCCGTATCGTCCTCACGGTTTATGAATTTATAATTAGCAAGCATATTTGCCGCAAATTCACGGTTTACCGTCGGGTAAGCTCCGCGAACCGAAGCATACGCCTTTTCTATATGTGTGCAAAAAGCCGAGCTGTTCAGCTCCTCGCCGAGAGTGTAAGCCACAACCTCGCCGTCGGCATATAAAACTCCGCCTTTGAACCCAAGTTCGTCAAAATTCGAGAACGCACGCTTTATGGCTTCAAGTTCGCTATCTATTTCATCGGGGTCCTTTTCGCGGTTTAAAGCCTCCCACTTCTGGTTCATATCAAGACATAATTGCATATTGCCGTCGTTTATCGGTTCAAAATGCCAATCGTGGTTATTTTTGAAATAAGCTATATGGTTACGCTTGCCGTGGTACTTCCTGCCGGCAAGGTCAATAAGATCGGTGGTATTGTAAATGTAATCGGCGAATTCCCTCATCTCGGTAAACTCAAACTTTCCGGGCATCATATCTTCAAGCTCACGGACATTTGACGGAGTGAGGCAGTACATGGTTAAACGCGCGCCGTCGTGATTTTCGGCATAACGTATAAGTTCGTTTACGGCGGCCTTTTTATCGCCGTCGCCGCACGGGTAAAGATACATCGGATCGCCTACGCCGTCGCGCGCCAAAAACATACCGTCATACTCGCAAATTGTATTTTCATACACGGGCGCCCATATATAAAGGTTACCGAAGCAGTACTCGCAGGCCATATCGCCCGAACGCTCCATTACGCCCGTTACCCAAGCTCTGTCCGATAATTCGGGGTTTCTGAATTCAAGCAAAATTATTCTCCTAAACCAAGTTCTTTTTTTACTATACCCAATATTTCTTCGCTTATATCGGCTATGGGGCGCGGCTCACCGTTTTCGGAGCAGACCACAGTCTCCCAGCCCATTTTTTCAGCGGCAAACGCCGCCGCTTTTGCACAGCGACGCAAATACTCTACATTTGCCTCGTGGACGTCTTTTTTCACCTCGTCGCCGCCATAGCGCTTTGTCATAAGTCGCTGTGACACGTCAACGGGCATATCAAGATATATAATCCTGTCGGGCTTCGGCACGGCGAGCTTTTCGTATTCGTAATCGCAAAGCCATTTAATATAGTCGTCCCACTCGCTCTGCGGCAGCTTTACCGCCTGATGAACGGCGTTCGACGAAGTATATCTGTCGGCTAAAATGACCTTACCCGAAAGATAATCCTCTTTCCAATGACGGCTGTAACTCGCATAGCGGTCCACCGCATAAAACGAGGACGCCGCATAGACGTTGACGCACGACGGGTCGTTTCCGAATTCGCCGCCGAGATACATTCTGACAAGCGTGCTTGACGGGTCGTCGTAATCCGGCAGCTTAATTCTCCTTGTATCGACAGACAGAGCTGCAAGTTTTTTTTGAAGAAGCTCCGTTTGAGTCGATTTACCGCTTCCGTCAAGTCCCTCTATAACTATAAGTTTGCCGGACATACCTTTTACCCCTTTTAATTTTCAATCTAAATTATTATAGCAAACAATTACATTTTTTACAACAAAAAATGCACAATATTCCAAATTGCCTAAACCGATATAATGTGATAAAATATTGTAAAACATCGAAAAGGGGCAAACGCACAGATGAATCTCGATAATTTGGATTTAAATAAAAGCGGAGCATTCATAATAGGCCTTTCCGACTGCGGCGAAAAAATAACCTCGGCCGGCGGCAGAGTGTCTACGCAGGAGGGCACCGTGCTCGGTATATGGCAAAAATCGCAGGACTGCGAAAAAAACGCAAAGCTTATCGACAAGGTTACGCGCTCCGGTCACAATTCGGTAGTGGAGCATACATATTTTAATCTCGCCTTTCAAAATGTCACGGCGGTTGTCGAGCAATTCGTCATCGAATTCAGGCTCGCTTCATTCACCGTAAAATCGCGCAGATACGTTGATTTTTCGGATGCGGGATTTTTTATTCCCGAGGATGCGGACGAAAACTACAAAAGCCATATGGCAAAGCTCTTCGGTCTGTACAGCGAATTCTGCGAGGCCGGCGTACCCAAAGAGGACGCGAGATTCCTTTTGCCGTACTGCCTTTTTTCCAACTTCTTTTGCAGCATAAACGGGCGTGAATTTTTGCACCTGTTAAAAGCCATGCTCTACGGCAGAGGCAGCAAATACCCCGAAATAGTAAAGCTCGGTCTTGAACTGAAAGAGCAGGCGGAAAAGCTCACTCCCGGCATAATGACGGGCTTTGACGAGCGCAGCAAAAGTTATATGCCGGATAACCCCGACCTCTCGTTTATCGGCGACGTTCCGCGCCGCACAAACGGCAAAAAAGTCGAGCTTCTCTCATACACGGGCGACGCCGAAAAAAATGTTCAGAGAAGTGCGCTCATCTCTTACACCAACGCTTCAACCGAGGATATAGACCGTATTCTATCGGACGACACGGTTGCCGACAAAATAACATACAGCCTTGTTCACTCTTCAAGGCCGAGAGCGCTCGAGGCTGCGGATTTCACACTTCGTTTCAATGACATCTCACTCTCCGGAATAACTCACTTCACACGCCACAGAATGCAGAGTATAGAAATTCCCGAACTGATAAGAGCGGACAGAAAACGGCACATCGTCCCCGAATCGGTAAAAAAAGACCCTGAGCTGCTTCTTAAATACGAAACCGCATTCAAGGAAAACGCCGCCGAATATGAGAGACTTCGCACACTCGGCAAGAGTGAGGAAAGCCTCGTGTACTACCTTCTCAGCGGCAACACGCTCGATATAGTCACAACCATGAACGCTCGCGAATTACTGACATTTATGAAGCTGCGCACCTGCTCACGAGCTCAGTGGGAAATCAGAGCGCATGCGGTAGAGGCACTCGAGCTTTTGAGAAAAGCCGCTCCGGGGATTTTCAAATACTACGGTCCGAGCTGCTTTATTTCATCCTGCCCCGAGGGCAGATTCTGTTGCGGCAGACAGGAAGAAATGCGCAAGACATTTTCAATGTAAAATAAGAATACCGAGGCCTTGTAAATCAAAGCTTCGGTGTTTTTTTGAGCAATTTTTCTCTCTCCCTGTAATCGGGCATATACCTTTCCACGAGGGCGTAAAACCTTGCCGAATGGTTCTTTTCCTTAATGTGCGCAAGCTCGTGCACAACAACGTAATCAACGGCTTCCGGCGGATAAAGCATAAGCCTGTATGAAAAGCATATTGAATTTTTACCGCTGCACGAACCGAATCTTGTCGCTGCGGAGGTTATTTTTACACTTGTAGGATAAAGTCCCATTTTCTCGCTGTAATATTCCACGCGGCGCGGCAATTCCGCGGCGGCAAGTGCGCGAAGCTCCGACACTCTCTTTTCGTCAAGCGTTTTTTCAAGAGAAAGGCGGCTCTTTTGCTTTTCTATATGCTCATTTATCCACTTTTCATGCGATAAAACAAAATCGTCTATCGTTTTTTGCGGGCAACCGACAGGCGCCTTTACGCTTACTTTTAAATCCTTTGTCACGGTGAGCGACAGAGTTTTTCTTTTTGACCTTTTCAACTCATAATCTGTTTTCATAAAGTTCATAATATTAAAACAATTATAATCTATATTTTAAGTGTTCCGTTTTTTCTGGCAAACATAAGTATAGCATTTTCTCTGTAAAAATCAAATATTTCGGGAGGACTTAATATGTGTACCGCAGCAACATACAAAACAAACGATTTTTATTTCGGCCGCACGCTCGACTATGAATTTTCATACGGAGACGAAATTACCGTGACGCCGCGTAATTACCCGTTTAAATTCAAATTCGCGGAGCCTCTGAAGAGCCACTATGCCATAATAGGTATGGCATATGTTGCGGATAATTATCCGCTCTATTACGACGCAGCAAACGAAAAGGGACTTGCCGCGGCAGGACTTAATTTTGTCGGCAACGCATATTACGGTAACGAAAAAAGCGGTAAATGCAACGTCGCGCAATGCGAATTTATACCGTGGCTCTTATGTCGATGCGCAAGCGTTGACGAAGCGAAAAAATTGCTCTCAAATGTAAATATCACAAACACGCCGTTTAACGAGTCGCTCCCCGCCGCACAGCTTCACTGGATAATAGCCGACAAAAGCGGCTGTATCGTAGTCGAGTCCGTAAAGGACGGACTTAAAGTTTACGAAAATCCAGTAGGCGTTCTTACAAACAATCCGCCGTTTGATATGCAGCTTCAAAATTTAAACAACTATATGAGCCTCAGCGCGGCCGACCCGAAAAACACATTTGCTCCCGATATAAATCTCTCGACTTATTCTCGCGGTATGGGCGCGCTCGGACTTCCCGGAGATCTCTCTTCGCAGTCGAGGTTTGTCAGAGCGGCGTTCGTCAAGGCAAATTCTCTGTCCGAGGACGGCGAAGAAAAAAGCGTAAGTCAGTTTTTCCATATTCTAAATTCGGTAAGCCAGCCAAGGGGTTGCTGCAAGCTTGAAAGCGGCAAATACGAGATTACGCTTTACACATCTTGTTGCAATACAGATAAGGGAATTTACTATTACACAACGTATGACAATCATCAAATTTCGGCTGTTGATATGCATCGCGAAAATCTCGATTCTTCCGCTTTGATACGTTATTCGCCCGCAAAAGACGAGCAGATAAATTTTCAGAACTGAAAAATTACAAAGTGCGGCGGCTCTTATTTTGAGATGTCGCCGCCTTTTTAATCGCTGTAAAACCGAAACATACCGAAAAATATAAAATACAAATAAAACACTTGACAAACGCATATAATGATAATATAATAGTTAGGCACTCTGAAAGAGGGCACAACTTAATATCGCGGGGTAGAGCAGTTGGTAGCTCGTCGGGCTCATAACCCGGAGGTCGCAGGTTCAAGTCCTGTCCCCGCAACCATTTAGGAACTGTCTTTTATGACAGTTCTTTTTTTGTCGGGTTATGAGCACTATAAGCGGTGCTCGTTGGGGCGAAGCGGTGCGCCGCTGCCTGTGGCAGATTAAGGCGTGCCGCTGAGGTGAAGAAATAAGGAGCATTGCGATGCGCTACAAGCGAGCATATGCGACTATATTTCTGAGGGGCAAGCAAGGCGCAGCCTTGTGAGATGTAACCCGGAGGTCGCAGGTTCAAGTCCTGTCCCCGCAATCATAACTAGGCACTGATTTTGATACAATGGGTATCTTGATTGGTGTCCGGTTTCTTTTTACAAAGTCCTTGATTTACAAGGCTTTTTCGATACGATTTAACGATAGAATGCTTCGTGGCGTTCCGGAAACGGTCGCTGCGGAGTCATTTTCATTTTCTCCCACAACACCTTTTAACGAAAGGTCGAGGGGTGTGCATTTTCGGCAAAAGGGGTGTGCATATATATTACGACCATCAAAAGGCACTCAGAGAAAGCGAAAATCTCTATGAATTGCTCGAAAGTGAAGAGAACGATTTGAAAAGTATGGAAGAGCCTCCGGACAGGAGTCTGCATTATGACAGGTACTTCTTCATCAACCGTTCAAAAGACGGCAGGTTAGGTTACACAAGAAATCACAAGGCAATAAACGAAGCTTTGTCTATGTGCGGATTTTTCGTGATATCAGAAACGGATTTCAAAAAGACAGCGGCACAGATATTGAAGCTGTACCGTCGTCGAGATGTAATAGAAAAGAGCTTTGATGATTTGAAAAACGAGCTTGACTTTAAACGGGCAAAAACTCATACCTCGGAAACCCTGAACGGGAAGATATTCGCAGCATTTATCGCATTGATAGTGAAATCATATATTCAAAGCCGGATATCAGATACCGAAATCACGCACAAAAAGTTGATTCTTGAGCTTGATAAGATAAAAATCTTTGACGCACACACAAAAGCCAATCTGCGAATTATCAATCCGCTCACAAAAACCGTTCGCGATTTGCTCTCTAAACTTGAAATCGCTACCGATTTTGTATGTGTTAATTCTTGGGGAGTTTAGGGCACAAGGCTTTTCGGCAAAGCGACACTTTGGAATAGTTTCATTGTGGGCTTTATGCAGTTGCTTTTCCCCTCTCTAACCGCCCTTTCTATGTCAAAGACATAGCCACGCTGAAACTTTTCTCTGAGGGATAGTTTTGGCATTATAGGGTTATATTGTTTTCTGTGAATGAATAGTATACATTTCAAGGCAGACTCTTGACAATTACAGTAGTAACTGATATAATTAACATACTAAAAGTATGTAAGGTGAATTATGGCTAGAAACAAATACCCGGAAGAGACAGTAACCCTGATTCTCGACACGGCACAAAAGCTGTTTCTTGAAAAAGGTTACGAACACACAACAATTCAAGATATTATCGATAATTTAGGCGGTTTGACCAAAGGTGCTATTTATCACCATTTCACATCAAAAGAGGATATTCTGAATGCTGTTACTGCAAGGCTTTTTCAAGAAAACTCTTTGGCTCGCAAGTGGAATAAGATAGCAGAGGACACCTCTCTTAACGGTGCGCAGAAGCTTAAAGCAATGCTTTATGAGTCTCTTGTTGACGAACAGGAGCAGAAGTTCAGGAGTATGGGTATTCATCTCCAGAATATGCCACATATGTTAAGCGACCTGCTTTTAAGGTCTGTGAATGATATTGCGCCAAACGCAATCAAACCGGTTCTTGAAGAGGGAATAAAAGACGGTTCTATCAAAGTACCGTTTGCCAAAGAACTGGCAGAGATTATATCTTTACTTGCTAATGTTTGGCTCAATCCTCTTGTTTTTTCAATGAGTGATGAGGACATTGAGAAAAAGTGTCAGGTAATTTTAGGTATGATGGCAATGCTCGGTGTCGATGTTGCTGATATGTATCAGGCGGTTTACAATATGAATAAGCAAATTAACGAAATGGATAACAGAAAATGATAGGTTGCCACCTCGGTGGCAATTTATTAAGGCATTATACATACCAAAAGTATGAATAAAAAATAAGCCGCACCTGCGGCAATAAATTTCGCCATTATACATACCAATAGTATGCACCGAAAGGAGTTTCACAATGAAAACAAAACTGCATAACGAAAAAACACGCTATCTTTTAGGTCTGTCAGGGCAGAACATACTATACGCACTTGTGTCATCCTGCTTTGCCTACTATCTGCAATTCACCATTTTAATTCCTGCCTTTTGGCTCGGAATCATACTCAGTTCGGCTAAAATCTTTGATGCGGTAAAAGACCCGTTCATTGGTGCATTCATCAACAAAAGCAAATGGTCTTTAGCAAATTATCTATGGTATTTACCTCTGCCAACTGCCGTTATTACAGTTCTTTGCTTTACCATGAAGATATATTCTGACGGCAACAGTACACTTCAGAATGCAACGATTATTATTTATGGATTTGTTGTTTTCTTTCTTTGGGAGATTATCTTTTCATTTGGCGATATCCCGATGATAAGTTATCCTAATGCACTGTGCAAAGACGAAGGGGAACGCACAAAGCTACTTTCTCTCCGTCCCGTGGGTGCAATGGTCTGCAGTATTTGTTGTCTAATTGTTCAGCCGCTTGCTTTTGCAGCTTCAGGAGCACTTGGCGGAACACAAACAGATGAACGAAATGCATTTTTCATTATTACTCTTGTTTTCTCAATTGTCGGCTATATTCTTTATCAGTTAACCGTATCAAAAGAACGGTTACAATATACCGAAAAGAAGAGTTCTAATGAGAAGCAGCAGTACAGATATATACTTACCAATCCTCTTTTGCGGAAAATTATCATATCAGGACTGTTCTCTTCAATGAGTGCTTTACAAGGAGTGGTCTTGCCTGCGTTGGTTGCCTTTTACTTTTCAAGCAAAAATTCAGGTCTTACCTTTCTTTATACATTCTTGCTCGGTACAGGTAGTTTTGTCGGTTTAATGCTTTCGACTTTTCTTGTACCTATACTTTCAAGAAAACTCGGAAATGAGAAAGCCTATGTGATATGCAACCTTGTATCCATACTGCCAAACATTATGATTTTTATATTGTATCTCGGCAACAAAACAACAATGAACACTTTAGGAAATTTTGCGGTTATGTTCATACTCTCGCTTGTATCAGGCAGTTTTTTGAGTCTTGCTTCAAACATCCGTACTCTGCTGATTGATGAAGCGGTCGAGTTAGAATACAAACTATCAGGTGCAAAGCCGACAGCATTGTTCTTCTCTTTTCAGACTGCAATTATCAAAATTCAAAGCGGTGTGTCTTCATTGATCTCGAGTGCAGGTTATATGGTAATAGGCTTCACGAGTTCCGAAACGGCCAAACTGAATGAGTATATTGCAAGCGGTTTTGTTGCGAGAGAAAGTACGGAATACACAGATTTATTTACGATGCTGTTTTTCCTGTTTGGCGTTTTACCTGCGATAAGTTCCTTGTTGGCAGTAATTCCATTTATCAAAGATTTGACGTCCAAAAACTGACAGACTAAAGACGAAGCGGCAGAATGTTTGTTTGCGCCGATAAACTCCGGTTTAACGAGCAAATCAGCACGGTTTCACTTTCTCGGTTATGGTTTCATTTTCGGGTGAAGCCAAACAAAACCGCTTGAAACTGTATCATTATTATCAGCTGTTGCCATGAAAAACCTGTCTTTATGGCAGGTTTATTTTTGTTTAGGGTTATGAGCACTATAAGCGGTGCTCGTTGGGGCGAAGCGGTGCGCCGCTGCCT
>ERZ780076.299-NODE-299-length-26342-cov-3.633773_pt1 | contig 26342 bp, 22 predicted proteins | sample MGYA00511022_ERZ780076 | MGnify/ENA primary metagenome ERZ780076 (study PRJEB29588, sample SAMEA2148733) | human gut metagenome | biome: human gut; feature: human-associated habitat; material: faeces | place: Denmark | collected 2008/2010 ... | reverse complement strand
GCTTAATGCTGAAGATGATGAAACCCGGTACGGTACTCGTAGACGTAGCCATCGACCAGGGCGGTTGTTTCGAGACCTCCCACCCCACCACGCACAGCGACCCTACCTACATTGTGGACGGAATTGTACACTACGCCGTTGCCAATATCCCCGGCGCCGTACCCTTCACCTCCACCATGGCACTGACAAATGCCACCCTGCCCTACACCGTTGCCCTGGCATGCAAAGGCTGGAGACAAGCCTGCAAGGACGATCCGGCTCTGGCGTTGGGATTGAACGTAGTGGAAGGCAAGGTAACATACAGAGCTGTAGCCGATGTCTTCGGGCTGAAATATGAGGCGATTGAGTTATAAGTTATAGAGGGTGTCTCATCTGTGTGCCATCAACCGTTTTGACACCCTCAATCTCCAAACAAAGAATCCTTCTTCCTCGCATACTCCCACCACATAGCGAGCAGTGTGATGCAGAGGTTGAAAATAAACGGAAATTCCTTGGAATTAGTGTGGAACAAGGTCTGAAAGAAGTCTGTAATGAACGGGGACAATAGAATCGCCAGATAATTCATTACCATTACAAAGGCCAGTGCCAAAGTTGTTTTTTCCGGTATAGCCGTATCTACTGTCTCGTCATAAATCAGCGGTTGAATGACACCATATCCCAAACCAACCAACATACATCCCGGTATTATCAGCCATTCTTTAGGCGAAATCCATATCAAAAGCAAACCCGCTGCAATGGACAAAAGGCTGTAAAACTTTGTGTGTTTCCCCATCCACTTCACGATATGCCCCAGGAAGAAACCCGGAGCCATAATGGCAAGGAAGAATAAGGAGATCATCAATCCGGAATTTCCGCTGGAGAAGTGATGGGCCTCCATCAAAAAAGGCAAGTCAAAAGTAACCGCCAGCACTACATACGTAGTGACGCCATAAAACAGCATCAACTGTAGCAGATGGCAGATATGGATGCCGTATTTACCGGGAACCGCACGCTTGGATTCCTCCGGAACAACGGCAGCTGTATCTTCTGCTATCTGCGGCTGACCGGTATCCCCCTTCAAATATCCGACAAGCAGCAGAGAAACCAACGGAAGCAGGTATACCACGAAAGGCAAGTGCCAGTTTACCTCTGCCAGATACCCAGTCACCGCCGTTGCCACAACTAGCGTCACATTGGTAATGGCAGAACTGTAACCAAACTGCTTCACCCGATATTCCCCCGTGAAATAGCGTGAAACCAGACCGGTGGACAACGGAATAATCACCCCCGAACCGATGCCAAGCAAAGCGCTGACCACCATCAACTGCCACATTTTATCCGAAAAAAGATAAAGTACCCCACTGGTGGCAAACATCCAAAGCCCCGCTTTCAGCAGACGCACAAAGTCACGTTTCTCGGCCAGCTTGCCCGCCAACAGCACAAAAGGAATTATCAGCAGCGAAGGCAGGGAGGTAAGCATCTGTATATCCAGTTCTGTGGCATGTGGAAAAATGGTGGTAAGCTGTCCCAAAATAGGTGATACGGCCAATCCCGGCAAGGAAGTCAATGCAGAGACTGACCAAATGCCGACAAGCGTGATAAGGGGGATTGTACCCCTTCCGGTATTGATTTTCATATAGTAGTATATTAATTAAATGAATAATGTGGGAACAACAAACCTACCTTCAGAATGTTCGTTTTTTAAGATTTTACTACGCTGCCCTTTAATAAACGCCAAATAATGCAAAACCCCGGAACTTTCATCCGCAAACCCCGTTGTTGTGGGAAATTCGACGGGGAAAAGCCCCGCCGCCTAAACCTTTAAAAAACTTATTAATATGGAAGATTTGAATTTCAGAAAAGGAGATGCAAAAACTGAAGTATTCGGTTCAAACCGTATGTTACAACCCTCACCCGTAGAAAAGATTCCCGACGGACCTACTACCCCGGAAATCGCCTATCAGATGGTGAAAGACGAGACCTTCGCCCAAACGCAGCCTCGCTTGAATCTGGCTACATTCGTCACTACCTATATGGACGAATATGCAACCAAGCTGATGAACGAAGCCATCAACATCAACTACATTGACGAGACCGAATATCCGCGCATCGCCGTAATGAACGGTAAATGTATCAACATCGTGGCCAACCTCTGGAACTCTCCTGAAAAAGAAACCTGGAAAACCGGCGCACTTGCCATCGGTTCCTCGGAGGCATGTATGCTGGGTGGTGTGGCAGCCTGGTTGCGCTGGCGCAAGAAACGTCAGGCACAAGGCAAACCGTTCGACAAACCCAACTTCGTTATTTCAACCGGTTTCCAGGTGGTATGGGAAAAATTCGCCCAATTGTGGCAGATTGAAATGCGTGAAGTGCCTTTGACACTCGACAAGACCACGCTCGACCCCGAAGAAGCCTTGAAGATGTGTGATGAGAACACCATCTGTATCGTGCCTATCCAAGGCGTTACATGGACAGGACTGAACGATGACGTCGAAGCCCTCGACAAAGCCCTCGATGCCTACAATGCGAAGACCGGCTACGACATTCCTATCCACGTAGATGCCGCCAGCGGCGGTTTCATCCTCCCGTTCCTCTATCCCGAAAAGAAATGGGACTTCCGTCTGAAGTGGGTACTCTCCATCAGCGTCAGCGGACACAAATTCGGTCTGGTTTATCCGGGTCTGGGCTGGGTTTGCTGGAAAGGCAAGGAATATCTGCCCGAAGAAATGTCATTCAGCGTAAACTACCTCGGTGCCAACATTACTCAGGTAGGCCTGAACTTCTCCCGTCCTGCCGCACAGATTCTGGGTCAATATTACCAGTTCATCCGTTTGGGATTCCAGGGTTACAAGGAAGTACAGTACAACTCTCTGACCATCGCCAAGTATATCCATGACGAAATCGGCAAGATGGCTCCGTTCGTAAACTATTCCGACGAGGTTGTGAACCCGCTGTTTATCTGGTATTTGAAACCGGAATATGCAAGAGCTGCCAAATGGACTCTGTATGACCTGCAGGACAAGCTGTCACAACACGGTTGGATGGTACCCGCCTATACACTGCCTTCAAAGCTGGAAGACTACGTCGTAATGCGCGTCGTTGTTCGCCAAGGATTCAGCCGCGACATGGCAGACATGCTGCTGGGTGACATCAAGAATGCCATCACGGAGCTGGAGAAACTGGATTACCCGACTCCTACCCGTATGGCACAGGAAAAGAACCTGCCGGTGGAAACCAAAATATTCAACCACGGATGCCGTACTCATAAAAAATAAATTAATTTACGATTAAACGATTTACGATGTACGATTAGAGTTTCTCTTGATACGGACTACGTTTAAAGGAGTAATTTCAATCGTAAATCGTACATCGTCTAATCGTACATCACAACGTGTTTATGGAAAAGAAAATATCAATTTCACAAATAAAGGAGGTTGCCCAAGAAGCCTACAATGAGGTGAAGGGCAGCACAGGAGGCAAGAATGCGGATTATATTCCCTACCTTGCCAACATAGACTCCAAACTATTCGGACTCAGCATCTGCCTGATGAACGGGCAGACCATCAATATAGGTGACACAGACTATCGTTTCGGTATAGAGTCCGTCTCGAAGGTACACACAGCCATCCTTATCCTGCGCCAATACGGTGCGCAGAAAGTGCTGGACATGATAGGTGCCGATGCCACGGGACTACCGTTCAACTCCATCATCGCCATCTTGCTGGAAAACGACCACCCTTCCACTCCATTGGTAAATGCCGGTGCCATTTCCGCCTGTTCCATGGTACAGCCAGTGGGAAACTCCGACAAGAAATGGGATGCCATTGTACAGAATGTCACTGAGCTGTGCGGCTCCGCCCCACAACTCATCGACGAACTGTACAAATCGGAAACGGCTACCAACTTCAACAACCGCTCCATTGCCTGGCTGCTGAAAAACTACAACCGCATCTACGATAATCCGGACATGGCTCTCGACCTCTATACTCGCCAGTGTTCTCTCGGCATCACGGCCCAGCAACTGGGCATTGCCGCAGGAACCATCGCCAATAACGGTGTGAACCCCGTCACCAAACAAACGGTGTTCGAAGCCAGCCTGGCACCGAAAATCACGTCGATGATTTCTACCGTAGGCTTCTACGAGCATTCGGGCGACTGGATGTACACCGCCGGCATACCGGCCAAAAGCGGTGTAGGCGGTGGTGTAATGGCCGTATTGCCCGGTGTCATGGGAGTATCGGCCTTCGCTCCTCCCCTAGACGAAGCGGGAAACTCCGTAAAGGCCCAATCGGCAATCAAGTTCATCATGAACAAGCTCGGCCTGGGTGTATTCAACGGTGATAACGTAACGATTACAGAATAAGTTTCTCTTTTTAGTTATGAGTTATAGGTTATGAGTTATTTGTTGGTAGGCACCGTAATCAGCAAATGACTTATAACTCATAACTTATGACTTTATAATGGACTTCATCATGAAAATGGCTCTATCAGAATTTGTATTGCGGGAAAAAGGTATCTATGGCATACTGCATGTCATTATATTGATACTGTCGCTATTTTTAGTTATCAGCATCTCTGTCGACACGTTCAAGGGGATCCCCTTTTACGAACAGTCGGTCTACATGAAAGTACAGTTGTGGATATGCGCCCTGTTCCTGGCAGATTTTGTATTGGAATGGTTCCTGGCAGAGAAGAAGGGTCACTACGTGGCCACGCATTTCATTTTCCTGCTGGTAGCTATACCCTATCAAAACATCATTGCCTATATGGGATGGACTTTCTCACCCGAGATAACCTATATGCTGCGTTTCATCCCATTGGTGCGGGGTGGTTACGCCATGGCTATCGTGGTGGGTTGGCTGACGTACAACCGCGCATCGGGACTGTTCGTTTCCTACCTTACCATGTTGCTGGCCACTGTCTATTTTTCCAGTCTAGCCTTTTATGTCATGGAGCATGGTCCCAATCCTTTAGTTAAAGGATATGGAGACGCCTTATGGTGGGCATTTATGGATGTGACGACGGTGGGTTCCAATATCATAGCAGTCACTCCCACCGGACGGGTACTGTCCGTACTGCTGGCTGCGCTGGGCATGATGATGTTCCCTATCTTTACAGTGTATGTAACGAGCCTGGTCGAACGGCGCAATAAGGAAAAAGAAGAGTTCTACAAGAAAGTTGCACAGAAGCCCGCGCCCAAAGCCGACGCTTCCTGAATAGTTAAAACCGGAACTTTCACTTATCCGTTGGGAACAACTCTCCCCAAGTGTTGTTATAGACGCTGATTTTGAATATATTTTTCATCTAAAACCTTAACTTATGGCAAATATTAAACAAACAGTGAAGCTGGGTGTATTTACCCTGGCAATCATGAATGTGACGGCAGTAGTATCCCTACGTGGACTTCCTGCCGAGGCCGTGTACGGAATGAGTTCGGCCTTCTACTACTTATTTGCAGCCATTGTTTTTCTGATTCCGACGTCACTTGTCGCCGCGGAACTGGCTGCCATGTTTCAAGACAAGCAAGGCGGTGTGTTCCGCTGGGTGGGCGAAGCCTACGGAAAAAAACTGGGCTTCCTTGCCATCTGGGTACAATGGATTGAAAGTACAATCTGGTATCCTACCGTATTGACATTCGGTGCCGTATCCATTGCTTTCATCGGCATGAACGACGTACACGACATGTCACTGGCCAATAACAAGTATTACTCGCTCGTTGTTGTCCTCATCATCTACTGGCTGGCTACGTTCATCTCCATGAAGGGCATGAGCTGGGTAGGTAAAGTGGCAAAGGTCGGCGGCCTGGTCGGGACTATTATCCCTGCCGCACTGCTGATTATCCTGGGTATTATCTACCTTGCCACCGGCGGACACTCCAACCTGGATTTCCACAGCAGCTTCTTCCCCGACTTGACGAACTTCGACAACGTGGTGCTTGCTGCCAGTATCTTCCTCTTCTATGCCGGTATGGAAATGGGCGGTATCCACGTAAAAGACGTGAACAATCCCTCCAAGAATTATCCGAAGGCAGTGTTCATCGGTGCGGCCATTACGGTTATCATCTTCGTGCTCGGTACTTTCTCACTGGGCATCATCATCCCGGCCAAAGACATCAGTCTGACACAGAGTCTGCTTGTAGGCTTCGATAACTATTTCCATTACATCCGCGCCTCCTGGCTGTCACCCATCATCGCCATTGCTCTGGCATTCGGGGTGCTGGCAGGTGTATTGACATGGGTTGCCGGTCCGTCCAAAGGTATCTTTGCCGTAGGAAAAGCAGGCTACATGCCTCCGTTCTTCCAGAAGACAAACAAACTGGGTGTACAGAAGAACATCCTTTATGTACAAGGCGGTGCAGTAACCGTACTGAGCCTTCTGTTCGTAGTCATGCCTTCCGTACAGAGTTTCTACCAGATTCTGTCACAGTTGACCGTAGTCCTCTATCTTATCATGTATATGCTGATGTTCTCCGGAGCCATCGTGCTGCGTTATAAGATGAAGAAGCTGAACCGTCCGTTCCGTATCGGCAAGAATGGCAACGGATTGATGTGGCTCATCGGTGGTCTTGGTTTCTGCGGGTCATTGCTGGCATTCGTATTGAGCTTTATCCCACCCAGCCAGATTTCAACAGGCAGCAACACTGTATGGTTCTCCGTGCTCATCATCGGTGCGCTGATTGTAGTCATTGCCCCATTCATTATTTATGCTTCCAAGAAACCGTCCTGGGTTGACCCGAACAGTAGCTTTGAACCGTTCCATTGGGAAGAGCAACCTGCTGTGCAGACAGCCGGTAAAAGTGCAACAAATATGGCTACCGGTAGCGCCACTGCCAGCAGCAATGGCACAAGTAATTCCGCCACAAGTGGAAATACGGCAAAAGACACAACCAATATCCCCAAAGGATAAAAGGTTATAAGTTGAAACTAAAAAAGGAATATCCCCGAAATCACCGGGAATATTCCTTTTTTATTGTTATATGATACCAGAAGAGGGAATATTCAGAAATCCAATTCCTGCATTCTCTCCCACGCCCTTCTGCTCTCCTCCACCAACTCTTGCATGACCGACGCCACAGACTGCACTCCCTTTCCATGCAGCAAGGCAGATACCTGCCCTATTTCCAGTTCCCCTTCTTCCAAGTCACCTTCAAAAATACCACGTTTGGCACGGCCACGCCCTAAAAGGATACGAAGTTCTTCCTCTGAAGCTCCCACAGCCTCAGCAGCCTCTACGGCGCTGCGAAAGTTATTGCGCACCAGACGCACCGGAGCCAATTTCTTCAAAAGCAGACGGGTATCCCCTTCTTCCAAATGCAAGCAGTAATCCTTAAATACCTCGTTTGCAGAACTCTCTGCCGTCAAGGCAAAGCGTGTACCAATCTGCACACCTTCCGCACCCAGCACCCGGGCAGCCAGCATGGCCTCACCCGTTGCAATGCCACCGGCAGCAATCAGCGGAAGTGTAGTAACTGTACGTACAGCAGGTATCAGACACAGAGTGGTAGTCTCCTCCCTCCCATTGTGCCCACCGGCTTCGAAGCCTTCGGCAACTATTGCATCGACACCCGCCTCTTCTGCCTTCACGGCAAAACGCGAGGATGAAACAACATGCACCACCGTGATGCCACGCTCGTGCAACCAACCGGTCCATTTCTTCGGGCTGCCGGCAGATGTAAATACAATCTTCACTCCCTCGTCGGCCACAATCTGCATTATCTCTTCTATCTGGGGATACATCAAGGGAATATTCACACCAAAAGCATGATGCGTAGCCTCACGGCATTTCCTGATATGCTCCCGCAACGTTTCGGGATGCATCGAACCTGCGCCGAGCAAGCCCAGCCCTCCCGCATTGCTTACAGCAGCAGCAAGTCTCCAGCCGCTACACCACACCATACCACCTTGAATTATCGGATATCTTATTCCGAATAGAGAAGTCACTCTGTTCATTATTACTTTTTTTAAAGGTTTACTAATGAAAACAAAAGGAGGAAGAAGAAAGTTCAATTTAGCGGACACCCGTCCGCCAAACCCTCATTCACTAATCAGTTTTACCGGTTGTTTTATCAAGACTGTTGTCGAATCTCCATATGCCTTCAATACTTCCAGCGTACGGGCACGGCGCTTGCGGCCTTTGAAATTCCAAAACTCACGGGTAAAAGGCACCATCAGGTCTAAACCGGAAATTCCACCGCCACTGGCACCCTGCCAACCGCCCACAGCCATATTATTGGCCCGCTCCGTCACCCGGTAACGCAAACCGGTTGCTTCAATCTGCTCCACCGTCTCACGCGGACCGGCATCAAACGGATGTTTAGCCCAGTTCGTAGGAATCATCAGAATCTTAAGCGCATAGAATTCATCTCCTCGCCAAGTATCCTTGTCTACCTTGATTTTTTTCTGATAAATGGGGTCCCAATTATATTTGGTATTGGCTGTATAAGGACGTAAGGTAAGCACCACTTTTTTCTCGGGCGCTTTCGGCATGACGGGCAATGAATTATCAAAATCCATCCACGACTTGTCCATCACCGCTTTCGGAGTACCCAGAGAATTGTTCATTTCCAATTCCTGCAATACCTCCGGATTCAGTTTTACCTCCCCCTCGCCCTTCAGCAACCGGTTCAGCCTCAACGAGTCCTGAGGGGTCCAGTTTTGGGCATAGCAAGGGAAGGCTACTGCACAGAGCAGCCCCCAAACAAGTATAGATATCTTCACCTGACAGTTTTGATTACTTAATCCCTAAAAACATTTCACCACCACATATATCCGCTGCCACAAAGCGGTTCGTCATAGCAGGGATCAATCGTCCACATAGTCCGTGGATACTTACGGGTTTCCCACCAGCGGCGGTAGCGCGAAGCGGCATCCAGCACCTCTTCGTCCGAAAGGAAATAGATACCTTCATAATTCTCCGCATCCGTATGTACCATCTTGCATCCCATCGAAGCATTGTTCCCGAGGCGGATAGTCTCTACCGTCCACAGGATGCATTCGCCCAAACGCAGCTTGCCACCTGCCGAATAGGATACCGGAGCCAGGGGGAAAGAGGGAATGACCGTCAAGTCCTCGGCATACTTCAGCAATTCCTCTATATCTTCGGAAGTGAACTTGGGCATGTTACTCAATCCATCCGGACTTTGGGTAGAATATTTGCCAGCCTTCAACTGCTTGACAAACAAGTCTACATCCGGATGGTTGTAGTCCAACGTTTCTTTGCTGCAAGAGCCCAAAGAGAGAACAGAAAGAGTAAAGAATACGAGCAGCATAGTCTGCCCGAATATATGTAATTTATTGTATAGAGTCTTCATATTTGTATGGTATTTAAGATTAATAAGTCATGCGCACGCCGCACAACAGATTCAGATTGGTGGGCCGTTCCGTACGCAAGGTTCTTGTCTGCGAGTCCGTATCGAAATGATGGGATACAGACGGCTCTGCAAACAAGGCAAAACGGTTGTTCATTTTATAGCGTACCCCTACTCCGGCAGCAACCGACAACTGTACCGGCTCTGCACCGAAACCATTGTCCGGAGCACCTGCAATGCATTTCTCGGCTGCTCCACCTACCATAGCATAGAAATCCACTTTCGGCGTACTGGCCAGCATCATGTTCAGCCTTACCGGAATTCCCAGCGTATGCAACGTATGGTCACCATCCAAGCAATTATACTGAAGACCGGCTTCCAAGGAGAAATGCTTGTTCAAACAACGTTCCACGCTTACCCCGGCCGTGAACGGCATATGGAAATTCCCTTTCGGCAGGGAAGTGCCGATGCCTGCTTTCAATGCCCAATTACGGGGCTTAGATGGCGATACAGCCACAGACTTTGCCGGTTCTTCCTCAGAAGATGGCAGCATTCTATCTATATCAGCATCCTTATGGCCAGGATTTGAATGGTAGTTCCCGTTTCCGGCCGGAGTTCCGTTACTGTAATAACCGTTTCCCGGCTGCTGCTGGTTTCCGTACACCCGTTGGGTAATCCGGATGGAAACATGGACAGACACGGATTCATCCTCATCGGCCTGCGCCGTCAATCCTGCCGGAATGCCGTTGGCGGGATGCTGTGTACCGGGCTTTTGTGCCATAGGGTTGGCCTGATGGATAGAGGGAAAACTTTCCTGCACCACATCCCCGTTCAAGTTGCCTTCCGGCGTCATGGCCGCCGCTTGTGTAAAGGCCTCCTTGATTTCCTCTTTCGGAGAGAAATACCAGAAAGCGGCAGAAGCAGCTCCCAGTACAAATATAACAGAGGCAGCTGCAGCTACGCGGTGAAACCTCGGAGAAAGAAGAAGTCGCCTCCTGCCTTTTGCGGCAGCCGGTGACGGCAAGTCACGTTGCAACCCTTCCCAGAAGTCCTCTCGCACTGTCATCTCTGCGCCGGCAAGACGACTGCGGAACAAACCGGTTATTTCATCATTTTCTCTCATATTCAGTATATTCTTTAATTCTTTTTATCAACAAACACTTGGCACGATGCAACTGCGAGGTAGACGAATGCTCTTTGATGTGGAGGATTTCGGCTATTTCCTTGTGCGATTTCTCCTCAAAGACGTATAAGTTGAATACAGTACGGCATCCATCGGGAAGTTCCGCCACGAACGCCATCAGCATTTCTTCGGAAATGCGGCCTCCGGTTTCGGCAATGCCCGCTTCATCCGGAATGTCGGGCAATTGTTCCTCATTCACCACCAGTTGGCTGAAACGTTGCTGTTTCCGCAGGTAGTCTATCGCCTGCGTCACCATTACCCTTGTCACCCAGGTACTCAATGCACATTCGCCACGGAAGGTGAAGTGGGTGAAAATTTTGATGAAGCCATCGTGCAATACGTCATGGGCCGCATCGACATCGCCCGTATAGCGGTAACATACCGCCAGCATCTGCTTGGAGTAGAGGGTGTATAATTCCTTTCGGGCGGAATCCTTTCCTGCCCGGCAGCCCTCAATCAGTTCTATCTCATTTTCCAATGTCAGTGCTCGTTTTACGGACGCCTCTTCGCGTCGTTTGTTAGTTAGACGCAGCATTCTTAAAAATGCTGCTGAATTAAATACAAAAAGATGTTAAAGAACGGAGATTACTTATATTTGGCTTTCAATACTTGAATCTGCTTGGCCAGCCTTTCATCCAATTCATCAAATTCATGCCAATACAGAAAACCGGGAACCATGTTGACGTAATTGATAAATTTCTTATACTGCACAAGAAACAAGGCCTGGTCCCGAAGACTGTCGTCACCATCAAAAACATGCGCCAACTCCCTGGACATGGCAGCACTCATAAGAGCATCTGTTTTCGTTGCATAGTAATCACCGACATCCCTCTGTTTCCTGCCCAACTCAAAATAAGTCTGCAATACATCCTGCAACATACGTTTGTCCGGTATATACTGCATCAATGAAGAACCTTTCAGCACATCCAGCGCATCTGTCCTATAAGAGAATTCATCCATATTATTGAAAAGCTTGCCATACTTCCACAGAGTATCTGTCGGTATCTTGGATACATCCATATCATGTTCCTTCAACAGCAGACTCATGTGTATGTCAATATCCAACAAGTGCTTTATATTACGGAGCTCCTGCTTATTATATTCCAACTCTTCCGTTATCAGCTGCATCGTAGCACGCACTTCCTTTTGGCGGGCGTTCTCGGTAATCCGGTCGTTTCCCCAGAAAGTGACAATGATGCCCGCAGCCACAATACTGAACTGACGGAAATAATCACCTATGCGCCAGCTTTTTATCTTATGGTTCAACCTGTTAAAGCTTGTCTTTCCCATATCTTTTCATTCTAAATGATACTTTTTCTCAAGCGCTTGTATTGCCTCGTCTATACGTTTTCCCACACGTTCTACATAGTCCGGCGTAAAATAGTTCCGCGCTACCCTGACAAAGTTCCGTACCGACCTGTCCGACAAGTAAATATCCCACGCCTCATATCCTCCACGATTTATCTGGTCCGTCTGTTCGTCAGTCAATGCCAAATGGAAAGGAACCATAATTTCGTCCTTCATATCGTAATAGCCATTCATAGTCGCCCTAAATCCATCCAATACCTCATAGATTCCGGTCAACTGCAACAGTAGCTCTTTATCTGAAATCTTCTGCATCAACATGGAGTTTTTAAGTATATCCAATGCATTCTGACTATAATAAAAACTGCGGATATGCCCCATAAGAAAGCGGAACTGTATCAATGAATCTTCCGGTATCGTCCGATGCTTTAAGTCATGCTCCACCAATAAGCTGGAAAGACGTTCATCCTCTCTAAACTCTGAAACGATACTCTTATAATTTTCCCGGTTACTTTTCAGTTCATCCCTAATCAGCGACATGGTGGCTTGAATATCCTTTTTCTCGGAGTTTTGAGTAACCAACTCACTACCGACAAAAGTAATCAGTACGCCAATCACCACAATGGAAGTCTGCCGGATGTAGTCTCCCACTTGCCAATCTTTGACAGTTGTTTTTACTTTATTCCATGTTATGTTTTTCATATCTTCCTACGCTATTATCCATTACTCTGAAACACATCATCCGTTATAGCCAAACGCATCATCTATCCGTCCCCAACAGACCATCTGTTTCACCCCAATACACCATCTGTTTTTTCAGGAGTCATTACTCTGCTGGTTATCAAGAGAAAGCCTCTCATAAGTCTGCCGTAATGCAGCATTCTTTATGAGAGGCTTTCCTTATTATTCTGCAATAATGCTTTCCGCCTTTGTCAACATGCTTTAAAGCTCATGTCCAATCCTTTCACAGAGTGCGTCAAAGCTCCTACGGAAATAAAATCCACACCGCATTCGGCATAGTCGCGGAGCGTATCAAACGTGATGCCGCCGGAAGATTCCGTTTCATAGCGGCCGCCTACCATCTCTACGGCCTTCTTTGTCATTGCCGGCGTAAAGTTGTCGAACATGATACGGTCTACACCGCCCAGGTCGAGCACCTGCTGCAATTCGTCGAAGTTGCGCACTTCTATTTCTATCTTGAGGTCCTTGCCTTTTTCCTTGCAATATTCCTTCGCACGGTTGATAGCCTTGTCGATTCCTCCGGCAAAGTCCACATGGTTGTCTTTCAGCAAAATCATATCGAACAAGCCGATACGGCGGGTTTCACCCGCACTGCCATTTTCTCGAGGATACGCATGCCCGGAGTAGTCTTGCGGGTATCGAGTACACGGGTATTCGTACCTTTCAGTTGCTCGGCATACCTATGTGTCATGGTGGCAATGCCACTCATGCGCTGCATGATGTTCAGCATCAGACGCTCCGTTTGCAACAAAGACTGTATCTTGCCTTCCACAATCATGGCCACATCACCCGGCTTTACGGCTGTACCGTCATTAATGAACACTTCCACCTTCATGGTAGGATCGAAACGGCGGAACACCTCCTTTGCTATCTCGATACCGGCCAGGATGCCCGGTTCTTTTATCAACAGTTTGGATTTGCCCATTGCCGTAGCAGGAATGCACGAAAGGGTTGTATGGTCTCCATCGCCTATATCTTCGGCGAAAGCCAGGTCTATCAACCTGTCAATCAATTCTTCTTCCTTATTCATCTGTTTTATCTATCCTTATTTGATGTATGACATATTTGTTCTGTACTTTTCTGAAGAAACAATTCACCCGAAAGTTTCCATTTGCGGTCATCAAGGTACCGATGACGAAACCGGACTCATCGCGCTTCCCCTGATGGTTCACATTAAAACTGCCGACCTTGTGGTTGGAGAAGAAAGCAGCCATTGTGCCCTCTGCCGTCCGCTTATCGGCGTGGGTCGACTTATTCTGAATGATTAAATCGACCTTGTCACCCAGATACTTGTTGAGCTCCTGAGAGTTTCCTTCCTTGAAGGCTCCAATCACTCCCTCGGGAACATTCTGGGCCAGCAGCACAGACGTCCAAATGAAGAGACCGGTCAACAAAAAGATTACCCGTTTTTTCATTTTCACAAGTATTTATGATAGGCAAAGGTAAGCATTTGTCTCAAAATACAATAAAAAAATGCTAAATTTGTGCGCTAATCAAAACAGAACCAGTATGAAAACTACTCTGCTCGTTGTAGGACGAACTGTAGAACAACACTTTATAACAGCCATCAACGACTATGTGCAACGTACCAAGCGTTATCTCTCATTCGAGATGGAAGTCATCCCCGAACTGAAAAACACCAAGAGTCTCTCCATGGAAGTGCAGAAGGAAAAGGAAGGGGAACTGATATTGAAAGCTCTCCAGCCGGGAGATGTGGTCGTACTGCTGGACGAAGGTGGAAAAGAAATGCGCTCCATAGAGTTTGCAGACTATATGAAGCGCAAGATGAATACCGTGAACAAACGGCTGGTATTTATTATCGGAGGCCCTTACGGATTCTCCCCCAAAGTGTACGAAGCGGCACACGAGAAGATGTCCCTCTCACGCATGACCTTTTCCCATCAGATGGTGCGCCTCATCTTTGTGGAGCAACTCTACCGGGCGATGACCATACTGAACGGGGGGCCGTATCATCATGAATGATGAATTTCAGCTCCGCGACACCTGGAATCCCTTATCCGAGAGTGACATTTCTACGAACCTGGCTCTCGGATTCGGTACATTCAGCGTCAAGGTCTCACGGATGCGGAGGGCTGCCTGCGGATCCTTAGCCACCATATACAGATAACCTCCCCCACCGGCTCCCGGCAGTTTATATCCTAAGGTATAGTCTTTTATCTGACAGATGATGTCCTCTACGGCAGGAGGATTTGTTCCACTGTCCAGTGCCTTCTTCTGCATCCATGTCTTGCCTACCAGTGTTCCGAAACTCTTGAAGTCATTCCGTTGAATGGCTTCGGCCATATCCAAGGCATGTGCTTTCATCTCTTCTAATAACCCCAGGTGCAGGGAAGAGTTGAGGAACATGGAGCGTACTATTTCTGCAAGGATGCCCTTGGCTGTACGCGTAATGCCCGTATAATACAGCAGATGGCAATCGCGGTATTCCGGATGGGTAAACAAATGCTCGGGCAACCAGCGTACCAATGGCTGCTGGGCAAATCCAGCCTCCGTCTGCAACAGTTTGATGCCTTGCAATACCCCACCGTATTGGTCTTGCCAACCGCCACCGGTCGTCAGCAACTGTTCCAGGGCAAGCGTACGGCGGCATATTTCGTTCTTATCCCACATCAGTCCGCAAAAGTCACTCAATGAACCCAAGACAGTAGAAGCCAAAATGGAGCTTGTGCCCAGACCGGAACCTGCAGGTATGGCAGAAAGCAATGTAATCTCTATACCTGTGCCGAAGGCTTCCAGTTGTTTTTCCAGCGAAGGATAAGCCGTTTCTGAAAAAGCCGGAACAAACCCGGCCAGCGCCAATGCTGCTTTGGGAATGGAAAAGGGGGAACCTATCATGCAATAGGATTGCAATTCCTCAAAAGTATTCACCACCTCCATGGCTCCCATATCAATGGAGCGCAACACGATGCGATGCTCCGCGCAAGGTTTGATGTACACTTGTAAAGGCGGCTGCCCGTTCAGTTCAATGGCAATATTCACCACACTCCCACCGGCAAACAAGGAGTAAGGCGGAGTGTCCGTCCATCCTCCCGCCATATCTATGCGTACGGGGCTACGCCCCCATACAATCTGGTCACTATACACATTCAGGCGAGGACTGCTCTTGCGTTCATACAAATCAGTCAGCAATCCTTCGCGCAACAAGCTGAATGCGGCCTGCTCGTCTGCCTTGAAGTCCCTTCCGTCCAGCTTCTCAATCTGTGCACGCAGCATCCGGTTATGGATACGCTGCATCAGCGAGGCATCTGTCGGCAACACTTCCGGCTTGTCAATGCCGAATTTATGGAATTTACCGGCCACATCCATCAAGTCGAGTTGATAGAATACACTCTTTGCATGGTTGCGTGCCAGCACTTCCCAGTTTCCTTTGCAGAAGCTCTCCCGCTGTGCATACAGCAGACGCAAGTCGGCTTGTGCTGAAATTTCGTCGGCGGACAACCGACGACTTTCCAGCCAGACAGCCTTTCCTTCCGTCAAGCCCGGTTCGGAAACCATCCATCGAAGCACTGTCCCCATCTGCTCTTTATCTTCCACAACCGGGAAGATGGCAGCAGCCTGCAGGTCCTCTTTTCTGCCGGTGATGTCTTCCGCCGACAATCCCCGTTCGGCCAGCCATTCCGAAAACGACATTCCGAGGAACAGTGTCTTTTCATTCCGAATATCCCCCTTAAAAGTGTCGTCAAAACCATAAGGGCGTACTGCCCAGCGCTGGTCGGCAAGCGGAACTATATCAATACAGATACCGTCTGGAATGGTCAGCATCCAGTCATTCTTGGGAACACCCGTGATAATCTGCCGTGCGCCCAGCCGCCAAGAAGCTCCAACAAAGCTGTTTTCAATCCAAAGACTGTCGTTCTTCGGAATAAGGGGGACATGCACTTCTGCATTCTGCACAAAGATGGCCGGATTGGGCTTCAACTTCCGGTGCATAATCTGGCGCTGGTCGTAGACCTTATTCTGTAAGGTAACGGTTGAAGACAACAGTTCGCGGCTTGTTCCATAATGGTAGAATTCGCCTCCGGGCAAAGGTAATATGGCGACGGAGAGGCTGTTCAGCTCTTCATCCTCAATACGGGGATGATTTCCTAAAGACAAGCCGAAGTCAGCATACAAGTCGTAGTATTTCAAGTCGGAATATGGTGTATCTGCATCCGAAGCATTTTCTGCCTTCTGCGAACGTTTCATCAGCAGGTCTACGGCGCGGTCACTCAATAGCCAAATGCCGATATCCATTAAAAAGAGATGTGTCTTGGAGAGGTTTTCCAATTCTTCCAGAGAGGGTTTCTGAAGCATAAAGTCCAAGGATTCCGGTTGATTCCGGTCCGAGATAAACACACCATGATGTGTGGCGAGCAACGGGTCTACCCACAGTCCATAGCACACCACATCTGCATCGGGAATCTCTTGAAGCGGCTTTTCCGCACGGATATATACGTCACCACTGGCAATCAGCGTACGCAGTCTTTCGGGAGCCCGCTCCATTATCTTTTCGTAAAGTGGGAGCTGAAGGGATAATAAATTCTGTCCCAGTTTTTGTCCACGCGCCCAGCGAAACACCGGAATCGGGGTCAATATCTTGCCCGACGGTGCATATCCCGGTAAACGACGGCTTTGTCCTCCGGCATGCAGCAGAATACGCTTCTCTGCTGGAAGGCTTTTCTCTGTTGGAATGCACTTTTCTGTTGGAATACGCTCCTCCGCCAAATACTTCCTATCCCGTTCCTTCTGCCATTCTCTCAAGAGCCAGGTAGTTCCCCCACCCGAGCCAAGTTTCATTCCCACCGGGTCGGAAGTACAAAACCATTCCGTACGGTCTACATTTTCCAGTTCATAGAATGCCGACACCAGATTAGGCGGCAAAGACAATAATTTCTGCATATCAATTGCTGTATTGCTTACTATTTGACAGCAAAGTAAAACAATATTGAGCAATTGACATAAGTTCTAACAATTTTTTCCGAAAATAATTCCTTTATTTTGTTTTACGAACATAATGAGGAATAAATAACCAGTTTATAACCATGCACAATCGTCTTTTCAATGTATGATACTCCATATGGTCAAAAAGATAATTTTGAAATATTCTTTCACTGACCGATGATTGATATATTTCATATTATACTGTATCTTATCCGGTAAAATCCGTTCTACATACGCTTTATCCGCATCATCAGCCTGCCCAAGTATAGTATTCTCATCAACATATTCTATGGAAGCATAATCTGTTATTCCAGGACGAACAGAAAGTATTTTACGTTGTTCATCCGTATATAGTTCTACATACTTTCGGACTTCCGGACGTGGGCCTACTAAACTCATATCACCTTTCAGTACATTAAATAACTGAGGTAGCTCATCTAATTTATATTTGCGAATAAAATATCCGACCTGAGTAATCCGAGGATCCCGTCCACCTACAGTTATCAAACCTTGCTTATCAGCTCCTATACGCATTGAACGGAACTTATAGACGTAAAAATCCGTCCCTCCACGTCCCACACGTAGTTGTTTATAAAAACCACCACCTTTACTTTCCAATCGGACGGCGAAATATAACACAAGAAATACGGGGAAAAGTAGAATTATCCCCAAAAGAGAAAAGATAAAATCAAGAAAGCGAATCATCACTCAGTACCTGCAACTGTTATATATGCGGCCTTTACAACATTAATAATGAAGTTCAGCTGTTCCTCATCCAGCTGAGGATAAATAGGCAAAGAAATTTCCCCCTTAAAATTCTCATAAGCTTGAGGATAGTTTTTTATGTCATATCCCAAGGATTTGAAAAATGAAAGCATCGGCATCGGAATGAAATGCACATTGACCGCTACTTCCGCCTTGGCTATTTCATCAATCATACGGTCACGCTGTTCTTCCGTAAAATTCTTGATTCTTAATGCGTAGATATGATAGGAGCTTTCCTTTTCACCATCTACCGAAGGAGGAATTATAGCCCAATCGTAATCTGCAAAAGCTTTGGAATAAGTATTGAATACCCTTCTACGTTCCTTCAGAAGAGCAGGATACTCTCGTATCTGAGCCAGTCCGATAGCCGCATTCACATCAGCCATATTTATTTTCATTCCCAACCCCACAATGTCATAACGCCAACCACCGGCTTTCGACTTTGAAAAAGCATCTTTTGTCTGGCAATTCAGACTCATCATATGGAGCTCCTTATAAAGTTCCGCATTGTCAAAGGGAGCAGGCAAATTAAGGCAAATGGCACCACCTTCCGCAGTTGTAACATTCTTCACCGCATGAAGTGAAAATATAGCAATATCCGTTTCACAACCCGTTCTTTGATTCCTACTGTAATATGCTCCCAAAGAATGTGCAGCATCATTCATAACCAAGATACGCCCCAATCGTTCTTGTACTGACGATGTCGGTTGAAACATGCCACGTATATCCGGTTCATTCACCAACTCCATGATGCACTCATAATCGCAAGGAAATCCGGCAATATCTACCGGAATTATAGCTTTCGTTTTTGAAGTAATGACGTTGCGAATAGCCTCTACCGAAATATTAAAGTCTTTTCCAGAGTCCACCATAACCGGTTTTGCACCAGCGTGGAGTACAGCCAGAGCAGTAGCACTATAGGTATAGGCCGGCACAATCACCTCATCCTCAGGCTGAACACCCAGCCAACGAAGCATCATGATAGCTCCCGATGTCCACGAGTTCACACACAGCACTTCTTTTGCATTGGAGAAAAGTTTTATTTCTTCCTCCAATGCTTTTACTTTCGGACCGGAAGTTATCCAGCCGGAACGTAATGAATCAACCACCTCACTGATGACAGTGTCATCAATGTAAGGAGGCGAAAATGGAATTTTCATGATTAATGTATATTTAAATAGGAAAGAATGCTACAAAAGGGCATCATATAAGATTTCTATAGGATGATAAGCTTGCCTGCCTGTACCATCCTTTATCTGTTGCCTGCAACTCGTACCAGGAGCAGAGATACAAATTTCAGTTTCAGCTTGCCTAACAGCAGGAAATAATGACTGCTCTCCTATCTGCATGGACAATGCATAATGTTCTTTCTCATAACCGAAAGCTCCGGCCATGCCACAGCAACCGGAAGGAATTATATCAACCTGATAATTTTCAGGTAAAGCAAGTATCTCCTTGGAAGGTTCAATGGAAGCCAGTGATCTCTGATGACAATGTCCATGCAATTTTATGTGTAAAGGAAAATCTGTAAATTGTTCTTGTGTTATATTTCCCTTATGGATTTCTTTCACAATGAATTCATCATACAATAAACAATTAGCAGCCAGCCTACGGGCATCTTCCCGGGTATTTTCATTGACTAAATCCGGATATTCATCCCGAAAAGCCAATATACATGAAGGTTCTATACCTATTAAAGGAGTTTCTTCAGAAATAATCTCTTTAAGTAAAACAATATTTTTCTCAGCTATGCCTTTAGCCTTTTTCAAAAAGCCTTTAGACAACTCTGTACGTCCACTCTCCACATGCTTAGGGATAATCACCTCATATCCTAAAGTCCGCAGTAGTTTTATGAACTTTATGCCAATTTCCACATCCATGTAATTGGTAAATTCATCTGCAAACAGATACACTTTACCCTTATCATGGGTTTTATTATCCGGATGCTTTATCATCCAGCTCCGCAAAGTCATTTTATAAAGCTTCGGAATAGAGCGTTGAGGAGCAAACTTCAATATCCGTTTAATGAGTGAAGACGTAAATACATTTGAAATTATTGCATTATAGAGCCATGGCGCTGCCATACCCAGCTTTTGCATACTTGTCAGATTGGCAATTAAACGCGAGCGCAATGGAATATGGGCATTGTCATAATGATGTTGCAGGTATTCCGCTTTAAAACGGGCCATATCCACATTCGAAGGGCATTCTGACTTGCAAGCCTTACAAGAAACACAAGTATCCAAAGCGGTCAGAATTTCTTCCTGATTAAAAATATCCTTCTGGAGCGGATGTATCAAAAGTTCACGTAGTGTATTGGCACGAGCACGCGTAGCATTTCTTTCATCTCTTGTAGCGCGATAAGTAGGACACATCGTACCGCCCAATAAGCTTGATTTACGACAATCCCCGGAGCCATTGCACTGTTCGATGGCACACAGCCATCCTTTCTGCCGAGAATAATCAAAATAAGTATCTATTCCTAAATCCCACTGTTCATAACGTAAATTAGCATCCATCGGAGGAGTATCCACAATTTTGCCCATATTGAAAATATGCGGAGAATCCCATATTTCCTTTACCTCCTTCAAAAGACTATAAACTTTATCTCCCAATAATAAAGGAATGAATTCACCACGTAAACGACCATCCCCATGCTCACCACTCAAAGAACCTCTATGTTTCTTTACCAATTCAGCAGTTTTGGTAGCTACCGTACGGAATAACTTCCTATCTTTTTCTTCCTTTAAATTCAAAACTGGACGGAGGTGTAACTCTCCGGTACTGATATGGGCATGATACACACAACTCAAGCCATAACCGTCAAGCATCTTTTTCATATCTGCAATGTATGCCGGAAGACGCTGTGGGGCCACAGCCGTATCTTCTATAACAGATACAGGTTTAGCACTCCCCGGCATTCCGGAAAGTAAGCCCAACCCGGCTTTTCGCAAGCTCCAAACACGACTGATATCCTTCCCATAGACACGTGGGTAATGAGTTCCATAATTATGTGCTCTTAAATCAGCCTCTATTTCGTCAGCTTTCTTATCTACCTCTTCACGGGTATTTTCTGCTAACTCAATAATAAGTATGGCAGCCGGATCTCCCTGAACAAAGAATCTGTTCTTGTTTTGTGATATGTTCCGTTTACTTAATTCCAAAATTGTGCTATCCATCAACTCAATGGCTACAGAATTATGCTTCAATACCACAAGATTGGCAACAAATGCTTCCTCCAAAGTTGAACAATGCACACATACCACAGCTTTTTCTGTTGGTGGCAGAGGTACTAAACGCAATTTTAGTTCAGTAACAAAAGCCAATGTACCTTCCGAACCTGCCAGCAATTTACACAAATTGAACGGTTCCTGACTATTAGAGTCAAAATAATCCGAATGCAACAATTCGTCGATGGCATATCCGGAGTTCCTTCTGCGTAAAGAGGCATCAGGATAGTTATCTACGATTTCTTTCTGATTTTCCTTATTTGACAGCAACGTTATCAGCCGGTCATAAATAGAACTTTCCAATGAAGCTCCTGCACGTATGCTATCAACTTCCTTAGGGGACATCCCTTTCAAAAGAGCCTTAGAGCCATCACTTAATATGACTTTTGCCTCCAACAGATGATCACGTGTACTGCCATATACCAATGAATGAGAACCACATGAATTATTACCGACCATTCCTCCCAAACAACAACGATTGGATGTGGAGGTTTCAGGACCGAAAAACAGTCCGTATGGTTTACAATAAAGATTTAACTCATCCAATACCACTCCGGGTTGTACCCTAACCCAACGTTCCTCCGGATTTATTTCCAAAATATGATTCATATATCTGGAAATATCCACTACCAGTCCTTTCCCGACTACCTGCCCCGCAAGAGATGTACCTCCTGCACGGGGAATCAAATTAATATGATTTTTGGAAGCGTAACGTACAATCTCCTGTACATCTGTTTCGTCCTTAGGAAATGCTACGGCAAGAGGCATCTCCCTATATGCAGAAGCATCGGTAGAATAAAGGATGCGATGAAGTAAATCAGTCTTTACTTCACCCACAATATTCATTTTCGTAAAATCCATCTTTTGAAAAATACCAAATTCAAGATGAGTATAGCCAATCTTATTAAGCAGCAAATAAAAATACGCTTACTTCTATTTGCACAATCTATATCTTTTTCTTTAGTTCCTCAACAACTTTTTCAACGTATTGATCTCTGACTTTTTTAATCAACTGACTATCATATCGATTACCATCTTGCAATGATTGCAAGATCATTGTCGCAAATTCTTGATCACAATCTCCCACTTTTCCCGACAAACAACAACTCACATTGCGAAGTAAACTATCAGACCGTTTTTCCAACGCTTTGGTTAACAGCCTTATTTTCCAAAAACGTCTATAGAAAGCCCAACCGCCAATGTATATTAATGGTAACGAAACACCACCAACAACAATGAGCCAGAAATTGCCTAACCAACTATTTCTAAATAACACTGAATCATTCTTAGGGAAAGATGGCTCCAATCCCGCTAAGAACAATAAAAGCAAACAAATTAAAAATGCACAGAAAGACAATCTCCTTATCCAATGATAACTATTAGTTATTCTATTATTTAGCAGCTGATTCAATTCAGCAATCCTAATATCAGTTATACTAAGTTGTTTCTGAATATTATCTAATAAAATTTCTACATTTCTGCGATAGGAGTCACTGAAGAAAATCTTATCAACCAATTTTTCGAACCCCAATGATATATAGAAAGCCGTTAAAAATTGGATATATGCAACAAAATCATTCAGTGTCATTTCCAAGCGCTTTCAAAAGCATTTTTTAAGACTAAACCTACATTTGTGTCATTAAATGAAGCTAATGCCTCAAAATGCTCAATATCATATTCCATTCGATAAATACAATCATCAGCTAAAGTGAAATGGACATTCTGCTTATTAAGCGTCTGTTCCATCTGTTCTTTTTGCTCTTTAGTCAAGATTCTATAATTATCATGTACTATCAACTGGAAGATTGGACGCCTTTCATCTATTTCAGATTCCGTTCCATTCAGCAAGACTCTGATTTTCTTCTTTTTCCGAATATAACTCTTCAACGCCTCATAATAATCCTCTATACCTGTCAGTTCATCTCGCAAACAGCAACAATAGATATAAACATATTCACTGGCATGTTCAAAAATAGTTTTCAGCAAAATTGCAGCATGTTCTCTACCTTCATTAAAGACCGGAGCATTCATTTTTTTTTCAGCCAAATTCTGCAACCATACTTCATACTCTTGAAGTTCCGGTGTTTTTTCTATACTTACCATATATGTATTTATTCATAGTATTTCAATAAAGAAAGCTTCGTTTCCTCATTGACAATAAATTTTTTTTCTTCTCTGATATTTTCTGTTCCTTGGGCAGTCACTGCTGCCTTATATTCAGGGAAATCATATCCCTTACTTACGCCATTTTCCCACTGCATAGGGCGCAAATTCAGCAAAATATCAGCATTCTTTTCCGTTTTTATCTTCGCTTTTGGATAGACATGATCTATTTCCCAACCTTTATCATCGGCACGGATTCCATATTTAGAAAAACACATCCATGCACCACATACATCCTTACGAAATTCTTTGGGATCAAAACCAGGTACAATAGTCCCTTTTTCCCAAACCTGTAGAATCAAATCATTTGTATAAGTATTGTTCATAAGTCAAATCTTTCCTAAGCAACAACTTTGCACATAAATAGTTCCGCAAATATTTTGCCAAGAGACAAAGGAACTGCTTTTTTATCAAAAATACAACTAATTGAAAGATTTTAATTCATCCAATACCTTGTTTCCGGCATCTCCATTTCCATAAAGCCTATTTTCAAATCCGGTCTTAGGAGTATTCATAAATGCAGCATACGTATCTTCTATCATCGCTTGATTACTTCCGACCAATCTGTTAAATCCATTGTCAATAAGTTCCACCCACTCTGTTTCATCACGCATAGTCACACAATATTTACCAAAGAAATAAGCTTCTTTTTGCAATCCGCCACTATCAGTCATTACCAATTCACAATTCTTTAAAAGCCAAACCATTTCCAAATAGCCAACAGGTTGGATAAAGCATATATTAGAACGGGAAAAATCATATCCTATTCCTATCAATTTCGCTTTAGTACGGGGATGTAACGGTAATACTACCTTACATTTATCAGATATATTTTCTAAAGCCATAAAAATATTCTTCAGACGTCCCGAATCATCTGTATTTTCAGCACGATGTACCGTACATAAAACAAACTTCTCCGGTAAGTTTATGTTTGGCTTTCTGCATTTATCCGCATAAAATAATGCGGCATCTTGCATTACATCTCCGTTCTTTACTATTTGACATCCAATATTACCATATCCTTCATTGACTAGATTTTCTGTAGCTTTATCAGTGGGGCAGAATAGAATATCACTGATACGGTCTGTCAAGATACGATTTATCTCTTCCGGCATATCCATATTGAACGAACGTAGCCCCGCTTCTACATGAGCCACCTTGATATGAAGTTTCTTTGCGGCCAATGCACCGGCAAGCGTAGAGTTTGTATCTCCATATACCAGCACCCAATCCGGTTTCTCTTCTATCAGAACCTCTTCTATCCTCTCCAACATCTGCCCGGTCATAGCACCATGCCACAATCCGTTTATGTTCAAATTATAATGTGGCTTAGGTATGCACATCTCTTCAAAAAAGATATCACTCATGTTGGAGTCAAAATGCTGACCTGTATGTACTATTATCTCTGTTACGTCTTTAGAAGTTGCAAAAACACGACTCACAACCGCAGCTTTTATAAACTGAGGACGTGCTCCAATAATTGTTACTATTTTCATTTTTCTATAAGATTATTCATTATATCGAGGAAACGCTTCCCCAACACTTGATAAGTATGATTCGAGAGAACAAATTTTTTACCATTTTCTCCCAATTTTCTTCTTTCTTCTTCCGACATGGATTTTAACGCCAAAATAGCCTTACTAATTTCACTGACGTTATCCGGTTCTACATCAATGCCACAATCAGCCTCTCTCACCAAATTGTTTCCGGCATCTATTGCTTGTATAATTGGTTTTGCAGCCATCATATAATCAAACATTTTATTGGGACTTATGCCAAAGCGAAATAAAGACTGCTTTTGCAAGCCTATATAAAGCACATCCATTTCTTTCAGCAAATTAGGTATCGCCAATTTATTTATCGGTAGAAGGAAATAAACATTTGTAACTCCTTTCTTATGTGCATATTTTATCAAGTTTTCTTTTTCCTGTCCCCCACCAACTAATACAAGTACCACATTTTGCTCTGTAAGAGACGAAACCGCATCAATCACAGCATACAATGAATTCGCAATGCCATGAGCACCGGCAAAACCGACTATAAACTTACCTTCTGCCCGAAGCTTACTCAACAACAAGCCATGCTCTTCTGGAATTCCTTTGGGATTATTCCAATCAGATAAAACAATGCCATTAGGTACATAATGAAACTTATCTCTTGCCAATCCGTGCTCTCTCATGTGCTCCTCAGCCTTAGGCAACATAGAAACTACAGCATCCGCATATCTATAGCAATCATCCTCTGCCTTTTGCATAATTCGGATAAAAGGGTGCTTTTTGGAATATCCACCTAACTCCATGGGGGATAACGGCCATAAATCATGTACTTCATAAATAAGTTTTGCATGATAATGCCTTGCTATTCTATAAGCAGGATAAATATCTAAAGGATAAGTGGAAGAAGCTATAACAATATCAGGTTTAAAGTTTCGTAAATAACGTCTATAATTACAATATAGTTTAGTTACAAAAGAAAACATAGATATGATTCGTCCTATTCCATTACCTTTATATGGATTTACTTTTACCCACCGATAGCGCACATCATCAATCATTTCTTCACATGATTGTGGCTGAACCTTCCTTAAATGTGAATAACTACCTCCTACAATTAGGACTTCATGCCCTAATTTCACCCATCCTTTAGTCACATAATAAGGTCTAAATTCCATCCCCAAATTAGGAGAGCCAGCATAATGATTAATTAAAAGAATCTTCATAACTATAAT
>ERZ780076.297-NODE-297-length-26454-cov-7.642183_pt1 | contig 26454 bp, 19 predicted proteins | sample MGYA00511022_ERZ780076 | MGnify/ENA primary metagenome ERZ780076 (study PRJEB29588, sample SAMEA2148733) | human gut metagenome | biome: human gut; feature: human-associated habitat; material: faeces | place: Denmark | collected 2008/2010 ... | reverse complement strand
GAAATATATATCCCACACTGTGGTTTTTGTATCCCACAGTGTGAAACAGAGAATTCTTTGAGACATTCACCTTTTTATATAAAGGTGTAAAGAAAAATTACTGCCGCTATGATTACTTTATAAAAAGTCGACAAGCCAGACAGAAATTAAAACTTACATTTCTTCAAGTCTTTCACAATCGTTCCTGAAAAAATATCACTGTATCCTTGAGTAGTCTTCACACTTTGATGACCTAATAATTTCTGGACTGTAGTTATTTGTGCACCATTATAAATCAAAAGGGTAGCATTGGTATGCCGAGCTGTATGAAATGAAAAGTGTTTTTCTATCTTGGCTAACACACCTATTTTTTTTAAATCTTTATTTACGGAGGAATTCGATTTTAGATGAAAAAAATCACTTAAATTTTGATGATATTCTTGCAATAATCGGAGGGCCTTCCCCTGAAAAAGAAGATATAATGGTATGCTGACTTTGGTATCTGTCTTGACGGTTTTAAATATAAGCCATTTCTCTCCTTTTATCGTGACAATATTGCTTTCATTAAGAAGTACAAAGTCTGAATATCGAATTCCCGTGTAACAACAAAATAAAAACGCTTTTAAGCTATGCATTAATGATTTTGGACACGATGAAAGCTCCAGTTTTTCCAGTTTCCTTATTTCTTCAGGTAGTAAAAAGCTATGTTTACTTTGAGTCGTTTTTATTTGGTATTTTCTAAACGGATAATCGTCTGGCTGAATATATCCTCTTTTGATAGCTTCATTAACAAAAGTGCGTAATTGTCTCATGTGCTTGGCGATTGTGTTTGTTTCATACATTCTTTTCCGCATGAAATCTTCAAATTCAAGAAGAAATGTATAGGTTATATCTTCAAATTCAATAGAGGGACGAAAGCGATTGAGTAAATCCAAAGTAGTTAAAAGATTCTTTTTGGTAGCATCTTTACGCAATGAGTGTTCTACCCAATTTCTACCAAAGAGTAAGAATGTCATTTCTTCAGTATCATTTTGGTGGTTGAAAGTTTTAAAAGCAGACAAGTTGATATAGATACCACGTTTCCATGATTTCAATTCCTCCCATTGCAATTGCAAAATAAATTCTTCTAACATTCGGTTTAATTCTTCCGAATGCGGATGCTGGATAATTCTACTATGACGGCTGTCCCATTCTTGCGGATTGACATATATTCCTGTCGAAATGTAAACCTTTTTACGCTTCCTGTAAGCTTCCACCTGTATAAGAGCTTTCCCTGATTTGTTTAACTTCTTTTTGCGGTTGTAGACCAATCTGAAATAAATCTTGTTCATACTATGTTGTTTTTAAGAAAATATGCAGATAATATGCAATAGAAAGAAGTTTATTACTTATATAACGTCTATTTTAGCTAAATTAAAACTAACAAGTATCTAGCAAAAAGGATTCATTATTTTGATTCGATGATAAATCCCAGATACAAGAAATGCATATCATTTACTTTATAAAAACATACTTTTGCATGAAAGTGGCAGGTATAAGTGTTAAAAAGCAAGCTTTTGGAGGAATTTTATTGAAAATGGTATAAATATTTAAAAAGATATTACTACTTTTGCGCCTTGTTAGAGTGAATGAATTTTTATTAATGTAAAGTTAAACTTTAAGAGAGATTTTTATGAAAAGAAAATTGATGCTGTTAATGACCTGCCTGATGATAGGTATTGGTCTGGTAAACGCTCAAATCTCAAAGGTAACTGGTAACGTTACTTCTGAAGAGGATGGTTTACCTGTAGTGGGCGCATCAGTATTGGTAAAAGGTACTACAGTAGGTACTGTTACCGACATTGATGGTAATTTTACGTTGACTAACGTACCAAGTTCCGCCGGAACTTTGGTCATTTCTTTCATCGGAATGCAGTCGCAGGAAGTGAAGATCAAGCCTATCGTAAAAGTGGTGTTGAAGTCTGATGCTGAGGTACTTGATGAAGTTGTGGTAACTGCGTATGGTACTTCTACCAAAGGGTCATTTACAGGTTCTGCAGCAGTGATGAAAGCTGATAAGATTGAGAAACGTCAGGTATCAAACGTATCAAATGCATTGGCTGGTGCTGTAGCAGGTGTGCAGATTTTGAGTAATAACGGTCAGCCGGGTGAAGATGCGAAAGTACGTATCCGTGGTGTCGGATCAATCAATGCCGGAACAGATCCGTTGTATGTAGTTGATGGTGTGCCTTATGATGGCGACTTGTCTTCTATTAACTCTGCAGATATTGAATCAATGACAGTGTTGAAAGATGCGGCCTCTACGGCGTTGTATGGTGCGCGTGGTGCAAACGGTATTATCATGATTACTACAAAGAAAGGTACTTCTGGTAAGGCTCGTGTAAATTTTGATGCAAAATGGGGTGCTAACTCTCGTGGTGTAAAGAACTACGATGTATTAACTAGTTCAAAAAATTATCTGGAAAAAGCTTACGAGGCTATCTATAATGGTTATGTGCAGACCAATGGTATGACTCTACAGGCTGCCAATGTAGCTGCAAACAATACTTTGCTTTCTGCTGGAAATGGTGGTGTAGGTTATCAGATTTATACAGTGCCTGAAGGTCAGTTGCTGATTGGTAGCAACGGCTTGCTGAACCCGAATGCAACATTGGGCTATACAGATGAATATGGATATTATTATACGCCAGACAACTGGGCTGATGAAACATTTAGAACATCTCTTCGTCAGGAATATAACTTGAACGTATCTGGCGGTAACGATAAGTCTACTTTCTACATGGCTTTCGGTTATTTGGATGATCAGGGTGTAATTGAAGGTTCTGGCTTGACTCGCTTCAGCGGTCGTTTGAAAGGTGACTACAAGGTGACAGACTGGTTGAAAGTGGGTGCCAACATGAACTATGTAAACTCAAAGAGTAACTATCCAGGTGATCAGAATAATACGTCATCTTCTGGTAATGCTTTCTATATTGCCAATAACATTGCCCCGGTTTATCCGATGTATGTACGTGGAGCTGACAAGCAGATTATGACGCTGAATGGTCGTAAGGTGTATGATTATGGTGATGGCGTAAGCAGTCCCTCATCACGTGCGTTTATGTCTATTGCCAATCCGGCAGGTGACCTTATTTATAATAAGACTGAATATTTGGCTGACGTGCTGAATGCAAACTGGTTTGCAGAATTGACTCCGATTAAAGGTCTGACTATCAGCGCACGCTTTGGTATGAATATCGACAATACACGTTACAATGATTTGGGTAACGCATATATGGGTCAGAGTGCTTCTTATGGAGGTAATGCTTACCAGGCTGCTCAGCGTACTTTCGGTTTCGACCAGCAGTATGTAGCTAACTATCAGTTTGCAGTGAAAGATGTACATCATTTTGATATTACTGCCGGTTATGATGGTTATTCATACCAATATACAGAATTGACTGGTTCTGGTCAGAATCTGTATGACCCGGAAAGCTTCTATATCAGCAATACAATTGATAAGAAGACTGCCAGTGGTATGAAGTTGACTTATGCTACTGAAGGCTTCTTCGGTCGTGTAAACTACTCTTATGATGACAAATATTTTGGTAACGTTTCTTACCGTCGTGATGCTTCTTCTCGTTTTGCTCCTGAAAATCGTTGGGGTGACTTCTGGGCTGCAAGTGTGGCTTGGATGATTACACGTGAAGACTTCATGAAGGATATCACTTGGATTAACATGTTGAAATTGAAGGCTTCTTTCGGTCAGCAGGGTAACGATGATATCTTGTTTGCTGGTGGATATACCGTGGGTGGTACAAGCAAGAACTATTATCCATGGATGGACCAGTATAACATGACAGGTGCAGACGGTGTGTTCTCTGACGGTACGATGATTGCAAAAGGTAATCGGGATTTGACTTGGGAAACTTCAACTTCATATAATGTGGGTGTTGACTTTGCTTTGTTCAATAACCGTTTGAACGGATCGGCTGAATACTTCGGTCGTAAGTCAAGCGATATGCTTTACAATAAACCGGTTGCCGGAAGTGTGGGTTATACTTCTATTCCGATGAACGTAGGTTCTATGACTAACTCTGGTTTTGAATTGGATTTGACTTATTTGATTTTCAACCAGAAGAATTTCACTTGGGATGTGAACTTGAATGCCACTTTCATCAAGAATAAGATTAATAAGTTGCATCCGGATTTGGATGGTCAGTTGATTGATGGAAACTACATTTACGAAGAAGGTGAATCAATGTACCGTATGTACTTGGTTGATTATGCGGGTGTAGACCCTGAAACAGGTTTGGCTCAGTATTGGGCAAAAGATGACAAGGGTGAGTTGTATAAAACAGACAATTATGCATTAGCTCAGACTACAAACAAGGTAGCCACAGACAACTTGATGCCGAAGGTATATGGTGGTTTGGGTACTTCTGTGCAGGTTTACGGTTTTGATGCTTCTATTCAGTTGTCTTATCAGTTGGGTGGTCAGATTTATGACTCAGGTTATCGTTTCATGATGGCTGGAAAAGGTGACGGACAGAACTGGCACAAGGATATTTACAATGCATGGACTCCGGAAAATAAATATACGGATGTACCTCGTCTGAATGCGCAGGATAAGTATACAAACTCTACTTCAACTCGTTGGCTTGCAAGTTCTAACTACCTGAGTGTAAATAATATCACTATTGGTTATACACTTCCGTCTAACTTGGTTCGCAAGATGATGCTGGAAAAACTGCGTGTATATTTCACTGCTGACAATGTAGGATTGCTTTCTGCACGTAAGGGTCTTGACCCACGTCAGAGCTATACAAGTGCTACTACATCACTTTATACTGCCATCCGTACAATTTCTGGAGGTATCAGCCTTACATTTTAATTAAAATATAAATAAGAAACAGATATGAAAACAAAATATATTTTTGCTTCATTGCTTGTATCTTCACTGGCTGTGACTGGTTGCCAGGATATGGATACATTGCCCGATGGAGGAATCGTGACAGACTCTCAGAAGGAGACCGTTTCTACACTGAATCCTGAACGTGGAGTGGCAAAAGTTAATGCGATTTTCTCTACTTTCAACCAGGCTTTCCCTAACTCAAGTGCATTGGGAGCTGAACGTCATAACGATATTGGTTATCCTACTGTCATGTTGTGTCTGGATTCTAATACTGAAGACGTAGTAAGTGATAACAACGGTTATAACTGGACTGGATATGACTTGACATTTGAAGACCGTGAAAATACTTCCTTGGAAGGTCAGATGGTATGGAATGACTTGTATTCTATCGTTTTTGCTGCCAACAATGTAGTAGGAAGCATTGACGAAAAAACAGAAGATGCCAATGAACAGTTCTATTTGGGACAGGGACTGGCTGCACGTGCATTCTCTTATTGGGTAATGGCACAGTTGTATCAGTTTAACTATAAAGGCAATGAAGACAAGCCTTGTGTGCCCCTGATTACAGAAAAGAACTCGGAGGATGCTTCTGTGAATGGTTGCAAGCGTTCGTCTGTAAAAGATGTGTATACACAGATTGAATCAGACTTGAACAATGCTATTAATTTGCTGACTAGTGCAGAGAAAGGAAAAGTGAAACGTGCAGATAAGCGTTATATCAGTCTGTCAGTAGCTTACGGACTTCGTGCACGTATGTATCTGTCAATGCATGAATATGCTAAAGCTGCCGATGATGCGGCAAATGCTATTAAATCTGCAAAGAGTGAAGGTATTGCAATTGCTTCGCGTGATGAAGTGGCAAAACCGACATTTTGGAGTGTAGACGAGACCAACTGGATGTGGGGTATCATTATCAGCGAAACGGATGACGTGGTAGATACGGGTATCTGTAACTGGCCTTCTCACATGGGTTCATTGAACTATGGATATGCAAACTACTCTGGTGGTCGTCAGATTAGTTTGAAATTATATAAGGAGATTGATGATGCTGACATCCGTAAGCAATGGTGGTTGGATGCCGCTGCAGAATCTGATGGTTTCTTAAGTGACGAACAAGCTGCTTTTGTGGCAAAACAGGGTTACAAGCCTTATACTCAGGTAAAATTCGGTCCCTATAATGATGTGGTAGGTACTACTATCAATGCTAATGACATTGTGTTGATGCGTATTGAGGAAATGTATCTGATCGCTGCAGAAGCATACGCTGAAGCTGGAAATCAGTCAGAAGGTGAAAAATATTTCAAGGAATTGCTTAATAATCGTCTGTCAACCGGATCGCAAGCTTATTTAACTGACTATGCTTCTAATCCTCAGGAAGCTGTTTATTTCCAGCGTCGTATAGAACTATGGGGTGAAGGAGTAATCTGGTTCGATGTAATGCGTCTGAACAAGGGAGTAGACCGTCGTGGATGCGGCTTCCCGAATGCAGAATGTATATTTAACATTGCACCGACTGATGATATTCTGTTGTGGCGTATACCAGAAGCAGAACTTCAGGCTAATAAGGCATTGACTCCTGCTGATAGTCCTGCATGGACATTGCCGAAACCAGTGGAAGAATAATAAGTTGGATTAAAGTTAAAACTAAGAGTATTATGAAATTAAATAAATTCTTTTTCGGATTATTGATGACTCCTGCCGTAATGATGGTAGGATGCAGCGATTATGAAGATACGGAAGTGGCAAGCCCGGAAGCCGATGCGGATGCAATTGGAGCTTATTTTGAGAGCAGTTCAGTTTCTGAACAGTTGTCACCGGGACAAACTTCTTTTAATGTCGTGTTGAACAGAGCTTCTTTTTCTGAAGCTGTAAATGTACCGGTTAAAATAACTGCTAATGATGATAACTTTTTCTCCTTGTCAGCCAATCAGTTTGTGTTTGATGCTGAAAAACAGGTTAGCAGCCCGATTACTGTTACTTTTAACCAAAGTACAGTGGAGCTTCAGGAAACGTATTCTTTAGGATTGCAGGTAGCAGACGGAGTGAAAGATCATTTGTATGGTGCTGGTTATACGGATGCAGTCTATTCTATGGTTATTGATTATACTTGGAAGAGTGACTCATTGGCATCTACAATGGTGAAGGATGAATATGCTGGTACATTAGATAAAGAAGGAGCTTTGGCTGCAGTAGAAATTGCAAAAGATTTTGAGGTAGACGAAGAAAAACCATCACCTGATTATACTAAGAATTCTTTGGTACGTATCTCTAGTTTCTTTGCTACTATTGGTAAGTCAAAGGCTGCTGGAAAAGACCACATTCAGTTTGTGGTAGATAAGGATCATAAAAATCCTCAATTCTTGACAACTGAGTATCTGGCTGATAAGGAAATTTCTCTGAAAGTAAACACTGCAGAATTGGAGACTGGAATGACTCAGAAATTTGCTGAAGAGAAGGAATATCCTATCTGCATGGATTTAGTGAACATTGCAGTAGATGAAACAGCTAATGCTGCCGCTGCTACAACTGATGATGTGACTTATTTGGTAACATATAAGTTGTATGCATTTGATAAGGAAACTGAGAAAAAATATCAGCTTTCTGAAGCAGATGATACAACACCTGTTGAAGGTTCTACTCAATATCAGGCTAAATTTGAAGTGAAATTCGTAAAAGCTTCTGCTGAATAAGCATTATTATAGCTGAAATAATAGAAGAGGTATATCCTGTGTGGATGTACCTCTTTTTTTGTCTTATTCACTTAAAAACTGGTCTTTTTGTTAGAATGAACTTCTTAATAATACAAAATAATTGCAATTTTATTCTATTTGTATTCACTTTTTATGCACTTGAAAAAGTGGAAGCAAGTTCCTAAAAACCATCTGTTTATCTCTTTTAATATCGTTTTGCTCCTTATGAATAAATTTTAGTGTAAAATTGCCCGCTGTTTTATAATTTCTCTTTATTTTCTTACATTCGCGCCCCGTTTGTGATAAATGTATTAGACTAACTTAACTAAATTAAAAGAGAGATTTTATGAAACAAAGAATGACGTTGTTCATGGCCATTCTTCTGATAGGGATTGGTCTGTCAAACGCCCAAGTTTCTCAAGTGACCGGTAATGTGATGTCGGAAGAAGACGGATTGCCGGTTGTGGGCGCATCGGTGTTGGTAAAAGGTACTACTGTAGGGACAGTTGTATGGTTCGATAAAAAATGATGTGTCGGATTCTTTCATGGGAGGAAAAACCTATCTGGTGTTTGATAACCGTGGGGAAGATATTGTAAATTCTGACCCGAACTTGATTACGCTGGCCAATACTTATAAGTTTAATGTGGGCAAAACAGACGCAGAAAATACGGTGACCTGGAGCATGGCATACGCCGCCATTAACCGTGTCAATATTTTCTTGGATGAGTTGGAAGGTGCTAAAGCTACTGCTGGAGAAAAGTATGAGCAGTATAAAGCGGAGGCAAAGTTTGTGCGTGCATTTGCTTATTACTATTTGAATAATCTGTATGCTACGCCCTACGTAATTAATCCGGATGCGAAATCTGTGCCTTTACGTTTGACTCCGGAAAAGAACGGTGAACACAATGCGTTGAAACGTGCTACAGTGAAGGAGGTTTACGAACAGATTCTTTCGGATTTGGAAAATATCAGTGCGTTGCCGGTAAAAGCAAAAGCAGATGAACCGACTGTAACTCGTGCTACACAGGCGGCTGCCAATATGTTGAAGATGCGCGTGTATATGTCTATGAATAACTGGACAGAGGCGGTAAAAGCAGGTAAGCTGGTGACAGGCTACGAACTGACTCCGAAGTTTGGAGATATGTTCAAGGCTCCTTATTATACGGATGAAACCATATTCTCTTTGCCAATGAAGGAAACAAACCGCCCGAATACCCAGCAAGGATTGGCAGAATATTATTACGCTAAGAATACGATTTTGTGGGTAGACGTGGAGAACGGTATCATGGGCAAGCCGAATTATAATTCAGCTGATGACGCCCGTGTGCAGATGAAGAACGAAAAAAATCAGTTGCTGAAGTTTACGGATGCTGCACAGAAACTGGATTGGGCACCGATTTTCCGTTATGCGGAAACATTGTTGAACTTGGCCGAGTGTTATGTAAATCTGGGTGGAACTGAAAATGAAAAGCTTGCCAGAGAATGTCTGAAACAAGTGAGATTCCGTTCATTACCGGAAACGAGCAATCAGTTGGATATTGATCATTTGTCTGGTGAGGATTTGAAGATGGCGGTTTATAACGAACGTCGTCTGGAGTTTATCGGTGAGGCGATGCGAGGCATTGATGTGTTGCGTCGCGGGGCTAACTTTGAACGGAAAGCACAGATTACTCCTCAGAGTAGCGGATATGTCTGGCCGATTCCACAAAGCGAAGAATTGATGAATCCGGATTTGAATAAATAAGGAAGAAGTAAAAAGAGCGTATCTGTAATGAGATGCGCTTTTTTTATTTATATTTGCGCTCTATAGAATTTAGATTTATACTGAATGAAAGAATTTGTAATATCAGAAGCACAGACAGAAAAAGCTGTGCTGGTGGGTTTGATAACCCAGACTCAAAATGAACGTAAGACCAATGAATATTTGGATGAGCTGGCTTTCCTCGCTGAGACGGCTGGGGCAGAGGTAGTAAAACGTTTTACACAGAAACTGGATACGCCGAACTCGGTGACTTACGTGGGTAAAGGTAAGTTGCAGGAGGTGAAAGAATACCTGGAGTTGCAGAACGAGAGTGAAGAGACAGAAATCGGGATGGTGATTTTCGATGATGAACTTTCGGCCAAGCAAATCCGTAACATTGAGAATGAACTGAAAGTGAAGATTCTGGACCGTACCTCACTGATTCTGGATATTTTTGCGATGCGTGCGCAGACAGCCAATGCCAAGACGCAGGTGGAACTGGCACAGTATAAGTACATGCTTCCGCGTTTGCAGCGTTTATGGACGCACTTGGAACGTCAGGGTGGTGGTTCCGGTGCCGGAGGTGGTAAAGGCTCTGTAGGTTTGCGTGGTCCGGGTGAAACTCAGTTGGAAATGGACCGTCGTATCATCTTGAACCGTATGGCTTTGCTGAAGCAGCGTCTGGCTGAAATTGATACGCAAAAGTCTACTCAGCGCAAGAACCGTGGACGCATGATTCGTGTGGCATTGGTGGGATATACCAACGTGGGTAAATCGACTTTGATGAACCTGCTGGCCAAGAGTGAGGTCTTTGCAGAAAACAAATTGTTTGCTACGCTTGATACCACCGTGCGTAAAGTCATTATCGAAAACTTGCCTTTCTTGCTTTCGGATACGGTAGGATTTATCCGGAAATTGCCGACTGACTTGGTCGATTCGTTTAAATCTACACTGGATGAGGTACGTGAAGCAGATTTGTTGGTACACGTGGTAGATATTTCACATCCGGATTTTGAGGAACAGATTCAGGTGGTAGAGAAAACGATTGCCGATTTGGGTGCAGGTGGAAAGCCGAGTATGATTGTATTTAATAAGGTAGATGCCTATACGTATGTAGAAAAGGCCGAAGATGACCTGACTCCGAAGACGAAAGAAAATATCACGCTGGAGGAACTGATGCATACCTGGATGGCGAAACTGAATGATAATTGTATCTTTATTTCCGCACGTGAGAAGACCAATATTGATCAGTTCCGTGATTTATTATATAAAAAGGTAAAGGAACTGCATGTGCAGAAGTATCCTTACAATGATTTTCTATATCAGACATACGACGAAGAATAACTACAAGAAAATATGACACAACACTATCGTTTACTGACAAAAGAAGAAATCGCACGACTGGAGGCGCAGCACTGTATAGCTTCCGATTGGAGTGGTGTAGAAGTGGCCGATGATTTTCATACGGATTATATTCATCACACCCGTTTTTCGGGAAAAGTGCGACTGGGTGTTTTTGAAAAAGAGTTTACTTTGGCTGGTGGAATGGCCAAACATTCTGGGGTATATTATGCAACCTTGCACAATGTAACGGTGGGCGACAACTGTTACATTGAGAATGTAAAGAATTACATTGCCAATTATGAGATAGGGCATGATACCTTTATCGAGAATGTAGATATCATCCTGGTGGATTGCCATAGCCGTTTTGGGAATGGAGTAGAAGTCTCAGTCTTGAATGAGACTGGAGGGCGTGAGGTGATTATTCATGACCGTCTTTCTGCTCATCAGGCGTATATCATGGCACTTTACCGCCATCGTCCGGTGCTTATAGACAAAATGCGAAAGATTATCGAGTCTTATGCTGATGCACATGCGTCAGATACAGGGACTATCGGAAGTCATGTAATGATAGTGAATGCCGGTTACATCAAGAATGTACGGATTGGAGATTATTGCCAGATTGAAGGAACCGGTCGCTTGAAGAATGGAAGCATCAATAGTAATGAGCATGCACCGGTGCATATCGGTTACGGAGTGATTTGTGATGATTTTATCATCTCAAGCGGTTCACACGTAGAAGATGGTACGATGCTTACACGCTGTTTTGTGGGGCAGGCTTGTCATTTGGGACATACCTATTCGGCTTCTGATTCTCTGTTTTTCAGTAATTGTCAGGAGGAAAATGGAGAGGCTTGTGCTATTTTTGCCGGACCTTTTACCGTGACGCACCATAAGTCTACGTTGCTCATTGCCGGTATGTTCTCGTTCATGAATGCAGGTTCAGGCTCTAACCAGAGTAACCACATGTATAAGTTAGGGCCGATTCATCAGGGGGCATTGGAACGGGGTGCTAAGACCACTTCTGATTCTTATATCCTGTGGCCCGCTCGTATTGGTGCCTTCTCACTGGTGATGGGACGTCATGTTACCCATCCGGATACTTCGAATCTGCCTTTTTCTTATTTGATAGAGGAAAAGAATACAACTTATCTGGTGCCGGGTGTCAATTTGCGGAGTGTTGGTACAATTCGCGATGCACAGAAGTGGCCTAAACGTGACCAGCGGAAAGACCCGAACCGTTTGGACCAGATTAATTATAACTTGTTGAGCCCGTACACCATTCAGAAGATGATGGCAGGGCGACAGATTTTGAAGGAACTGGCTCGTGTGTCGGGAGAAACTTCTGAGATTTACTCTTATCAAAGTGCGAAAATCAAGAATTCGGCATTGAACAAGGGAATCAAGTTTTATGAGACTGCTATCCATAAATTCTTGGGAAACTCTGTCATCAAGCGTTTGGAAGCCATTCGTTTTGCTTCTGATGAAGAAATTCGTGCTCGTCTGGTTCCGGATACGCCGATTGGAACAGGAGAATGGGTGGATATTTCTGGACTGATTGCTCCGAAGAGTGAGATAGAACGCCTGATGGAAGATATTGAGTGTGACCGTTTGAGCAGTGTGGATGAGATACACGACCGTTTTGCAGAAATGCACGCCAATTATTATACGTATGAATGGACGTGGGCGTATGAAAAAATGCTTGATTTCTATGGCTTGCAGACTGATAAGATTACAGCGGCAGACATCGCAGCTATCGTACGCCAGTGGCAGGAAGCCGTAGTGGGACTGGATAAAATGGTGTACGAAGATGCCAAGAAGGAATTTTCGTTGACTTCCATGACCGGATTCGGGGCAGATGGAAGCAGTGAGGAAAAGATGCGCGACTTTGAAGAAGTACGTGGCGTGTTCGAAAGCAATCCGTTTGTGACAGCGGTGCTGGAACATATAAAGGTAAAAACGGAGCTTGGAAACGAACTGATAGAACGTGTAAAGAATTTATTGTAAAATGGGAGGTACTGCGTATGGAAAGAATATGCAGATATATATGTTTTCTTTGCGTTTGCTTCATGGCTTTGCAGGTGCAGGCCAATAGAAGAAAGGTGATGGAATGTCCGGGTTTCGTCTTGTCGAATACGGCGGAGATAGAATTCAAACGGATTATCCAGACCAGTGAACAGACTCAGGTTGATGCGGTGATGTATGGTAAGCCGGGAACTCCGGTAGTCATTTCTTCAAAAGCAGCATTGAAATGGGCCGATGGAGGAATGGCACAGCTTCGTGAGGCGGAACGTATTTCCATTGATGGAGTGACTGAGCCGGAAGTTATCGAAGAGAATGGGACTTTGGAGGTAACTCTTTCTTTTTCACCGGTTCCTTCGGATGTGCATGAAGTCGATTTTATTGAGCCGGAGATGGGATGGAACATCTTTGGCATCCAGTTAAGTCGGGAAGAACCTTATGTGTATGTGCCTAATTATCTTACAACAGACAAGCCGGAACGGAGCAATGAAATTCCAGAGCCGGGACTGGCAGTAGGAAAGGCTGTAGTAAACGGTTATATTTTAGGATATGATCCGAGAATGTCATTGTTTACGGAACTGGAATATGAAGACGGGCTTTTCCCTAAGGAATGGAAGCAAAGTATTAAAGTCCGTCAGGATGGCTCGTTTCATCTGGAAGCAGAGTTGTTGCAACCAACTTTGACGGCATTGCGGTTGAACGAAGCGGTTTTGAAGCTGTTTCTTGTACCCGACGAAGAGGTGACTGTGTATATCAATCTTCCTCGCCTGAGCATGTCCGCTTCCCGTTTGCTGGGTAAACGTTACGAGAAAAAACAGAAGGCCTGGTTTGACGGGGCTGCTGAGACTATTAACCGGGAGCTGGCCGGTTCCCCTTCTTCTGCTGCACTGAATGCCTATCGTGCCGTAGAAAAAGGCTTGATGGAGAGTCCGGAGGTCGCTTCCAAGTTGCAATCTGACTATGAGCAGGTGATGCCCATCTGTAGTCGGCTTACTGCTTCCTCTTCTTTGTCTTCTGATGACCGGAAGGTGCTGAAAACGGTGAATTTTCCGGAAATTCGTATGTATGTGGAAGCTGTGGCAGAAGCACTTCAGCAGAATGCCGAACGGATGGAGTCAGTGAAAGAAGCAGTGATTGCTTCGCTGGATGCGCAGGTAGAAGGGGCAGATATTCTTCCTAAGATTATTGCTCCTCATAAAGGGCGTGCCATCTTGATAGACTTCTGGGCTACGTGGTGCGGTCCTTGTAAAAAAAGTATGCAGTCTATGGTACCGCTGAAGAAAAATCTGTCATCGAAAGACATCGTATATATTTATCTGACGGGACCTTCTTCCCCAGAAAATATCTGGAAATCAAATCTGTCCAAGATGACGGGAGTGCACTATCGGCTTACTGACTCACAGTGGAAGTACTTGTGCACTTCTTATGGAGTAACTGGAATTCCGGCTTATCTGATTATCAGTCATGACGGGAAATTGCAGGGACGTTATGTGGGATTCCCCGGGGTAGATGTATTGCAAAAGGACTTGATTCGTGCAATAGAAGAGTAAGAAGAATTACAGATAACTTTTTGTAGGAATTAAGGAAAAATTTCAATAATACTTTGTAACTTTGTGTCCACTAATAACTCACAATTAATTTAATGTATTATGGCAACACCCGAATTCAAGTATCAGCCAATGTTTGAACATGGCAAGGATACAACTGAATACTATTTGCTTACAAAAGACTATGTGTCTGTAAGCGAGTTTGAAGGAAAACCCATCCTGAAAATCGAAAAAGAAGGTTTGACTGCGATGGCCAATGCGGCTTTCCGCGATGTTTCTTTCATGTTGCGCCGCTCTCACAACGAACAGGTGGCAAAGATTCTGACTGACCCGGAAGCAAGCGACAACGACAAGTATGTAGCTTTGACTTTCCTGCGTAATGCAGAAGTAGCTGCCAAAGGCGTACTTCCTTTCTGTCAGGATACCGGTACAGCAATTATCCACGGTGAAAAAGGACAGCAGGTTTGGACTGGCTACTGTGATGAAGAAGCGCTTTCTCTGGGTGTGTACAAGACTTATACAGAAGAAAACCTTCGTTATTCTCAGAACGCTCCGCTTACTATGTACGAAGAGGTGAATACTCGCTGCAACTTGCCGGCTCAGATTGACATCGAAGCTACTCAGGGTATGGAGTATGAATTCCTTTGCGTAACAAAGGGTGGTGGTTCTGCTAACAAGACTTACTTGTATCAGGAAACAAAAGCCATCTTGAATCCGGCTACACTGGTTCCGTTCCTGGTTGAAAAGATGAAGACTTTGGGAACTGCAGCTTGTCCTCCTTATCACATTGCATTTGTAATTGGTGGTACATCAGCTGAAAAGAACCTGTTGACTGTGAAATTGGCTTCTACTCGTTTCTACGATAACCTGCCGACTACTGGTAACGAATACGGACGTGCATTCCGCGATATAGAACTGGAAAAACAGGTATTGGAAGAAGCACACCGCATCGGTCTGGGTGCTCAGTTCGGTGGTAAATACTATGCACACGACGTACGTATCATCCGTTTGCCGCGTCACGGTGCTTCTTGTCCGGTAGGTTTGGGCGTATCTTGCTCTGCTGACCGTAACATCCGTTGTAAAATCAACAAAGACGGTATCTGGATTGAAAAACTGGATTCAAATCCGGGCGAACTGATTCCGGAAGAATTGCGTCAGGCTGGTGAAGGCAATGCTGTGAAGATTGACTTGAACCGTCCGATGCCGGAAATTCTGGCTGAACTGGATAAATATCCGGTAGCTACTCGTCTGTCTTTGAACGGTACTATCATCGTAGGTCGCGACATCGCACATGCCAAACTGAAAGAACGTCTGGATCGTGGTGAAGACCTGCCTCAGTATATCAAGGATCATCCTATTTATTATGCTGGTCCGGCTAAGACTCCGCAGGGTATGGCTTGTGGTTCTATGGGCCCGACTACTGCCGGCCGTATGGACCCGTACGTAGACTTGTTCCAGAGTCACGGTGGTTCTATGATTATGTTGGCTAAAGGTAACCGTAGCCAGGCTGTAACAGATGCCTGCAAGAAACACGGTGGTTTCTATTTGGGCTCTATCGGTGGTCCGGCTGCCATCTTGGCTCAGAACAATATCAAGAGCATTGAATGTGTAGAATATCCGGAACTGGGTATGGAAGCTATCTGGAAGATTGAAGTAGAAGACTTCCCGGCATTCATCCTGGTAGACAACAAGGGTAATGATTTCTTCAAACAAATCAAACCTCGTTGCACTGGCAACTGTAAGTAATTGATACATCTGATATGCTTCTTTCTGTAAGAGGGGAGAGGTATAAGACCATACAAAGGATTTGCAAACCGTAGCCTGTCGATGGCCGGAGTTGCAAATCCTTTTTCTTTCACTCTGCGCTGGCAGGTTTGTTTCACCATAGTGGATTAACAATGAATATTCTACGTTTTTGTAAAAATTGGACATTGCCCATAGCCATGGCAATGGGAGTCATTCTGTACTTTGTGTATGTCAATATCCCTTTTCTTGCACCCACCAAGCCCTTTGTGGCTCATGCCATCGATATTGTACAGCCGGTATTGATTTTCCTGATGCTTTTTCTTACATTCTGTAAAATCAATGTACACGATTTGAAGTTATGTGCCTGGCATTGGCGTTTGCTGCTGATTCAAGGAGCAAGTTTCTTGCTTTTGGGATTGCTCCTGGTAATCTTCCCGGATTTCTCGGCCCGTATATTGGTGGAAGGAGCCATGATTTGCCTGATTTGTCCTACGGCTACAGCGGCTGCGGTGGTTACACGCAAGTTAGGAGGAGATGCAGCACATCTGACCACCTATACCATTTTAGTCAATTTGCTGGCAGCCATTTTGGTGCCGCTGGTACTTCCGTTAGTTCACCCGCACCCGGAACTGAATTTTGGCAGTTCGTTTGCGCTGATTTTGGGAAAGGTGTTCCCCTTATTGCTTTGTCCGTTCCTGGCAGCCATTTTACTGCGGGCTTTGCTTCCGAAAGTACATGCCAAGTTAGGACAGTATCATGAACTCTCTTTTTATCTGTGGGCTGTGGCGTTGACATTGGCTATTGGAGTAACGGTGAAGAGTATCGTACACAGTGACGTGTCTTTCTGGTACCAGGCCGGATTGGGAGGCGTTTCCTTGGTCTGCTGTGCCCTGCAGTTCTATTTCGGGAAAAAGATAGGACGTCGTTACGATGATTCCATCAGCTCCGGACAGGCCTTGGGGCAGAAAAATACGGTATTTGCCATCTGGATGGGCTACACTTTCTTCACTCCTGTGACGGCCGTTGCGGCAGGATTCTACAGTGTGTGGCATAATGTAGTCAATTCCTACCAGTTATATTTGCAGCGTAAATCGGAGGGAGAGTCCGACGCTTTGAAAAATTAACAGCTTGTCTGTCATTGCTGTGCTCGGAAAGTTGTAACTTTGCCGTCACTTTGTAATGTAGAAGAATAAATTCGCATGATTTCAATAGAAGGACTGAAAGTGGAGTTCGGAACTACTCCGCTGTTTGAAGATGTATCGTTTGTTATCAACAAAAAAGACCGTATTGCACTGGTAGGAAAGAACGGTGCCGGAAAATCGACTATGCTGAAAATCCTGGCCGGATTGCAGCAGCCTACAGAGGGAGTGGTAGCCGTACAAAGAGGCATTACCATCGGTTATTTGCCGCAGGTCATGATACTGAGCGATACACGTACGGTAATGGCTGAGGCCGAGATGGCCTTTGAGCATATTTTTGAGATGCAGGAAAAACTGGAGAAAATGAACCAGGAACTGGCCGACCGTACGGATTATGATTCTGAAAGCTATCATGAGCTGATAGAGCGGTTTACCCATGAGAACGAACGTTTCCTGATGATGGGAGGAACCAATTACCGTGCAGAGATAGAACGTACGCTTACGGGATTGGGATTCAACCGCACAGACTTTGATCGTCCTACTTCTGAATTCAGCGGGGGATGGCGTATGCGTATTGAGTTAGCGAAACTTCTGTTGCGTCGTCCTGATGTGCTGTTGCTCGACGAGCCGACCAACCACCTGGACATTGAGAGTATCCAGTGGCTGGAGAATTTCCTGAAGATGAGTTCTGGTGCGGTAGTACTGGTAAGTCACGACCGGGCATTTATTAACAACGTGACCAACCGTACCATTGAAATTTCCTGCGGACGGATATACGATTACAAGGTAGCTTACGATGAGTTTGTCGTGCTGCGTAAGGAACGCCGCGAACAGCAGTTGCGTGCTTACGAAAATCAGCAGAAAGAAATAAAAGACACGGAAGATTTTATCGAACGTTTCCGTTACAAGGCTACGAAGGCTGTACAAGTGCAGAGCCGCATCAAGCAGCTGGAGAAAATCGTACCTATTGAAATTGACGAAGAAGATACTTCTACACTTCGTCTGAAGTTCCCTCCTTCCATGCGCTCCGGTAACTATCCGGTGATTTGTGAGAATGTGAAAAAGGCGTATGGCGACCACGTGGTCTTCCACGATGTGAACTTGACCATCCATCGGGGTGAAAAGGTAGCCTTTGTGGGTAAGAACGGTGAAGGTAAGTCTACACTGGTGAAGTGTATCATGGACGAGATTCCCTATGAAGGAAAGCTGACCATCGGACATAATGTACAGATTGGCTATTTTGCACAGAATCAGGCACAGCTGCTCGATGAAAACGTGACTGTGTTCGACACCATTGACCGTGTAGCAAAAGGAGATATCCGTCTGAAGATTAGAGACATCTTAGGTGCCTTCATGTTTGGAGGAGAGGCTTCCGAAAAGAAAGTAAAGGTGCTTTCAGGAGGTGAACGCAGTCGTCTGGCTATGATTAAGCTGCTGCTGGAGCCGGTGAACTTCCTGATTCTGGACGAGCCGACCAACCATCTTGATATGCGTTCGAAGGATGTGCTGAAGGAAGCCGTGAAAGAGTTCGACGGTACGGTCATCGTGGTATCTCACGACCGTGAGTTCCTTGACGGACTGGTGACCAAGGTATATGAATTTGGTGGCGGACTGGTGAAGGAACATATCGGAGGAATCTACGACTTCCTGCAGAAGAAGAAAATGGAGAGCCTGAATGAACTTCAGTTGTCCCAATCTCCGCAGACCGCTTCGCCTAAGAAAGAAGAGCCTGCAGAGAGTGAAAGCAAACTTTCGTATGAAGCGCAGAAGGAGCTGAACAAGAAAATCCGCAAGCTGGAGAAGCAGGTGGCCGACTGCGAGGCAAAGATTGAGAAACTGGAAGAGCAGGTGGCACAACTGGAGGAACAGATGGCTACTCCTGAAGGTGCTTCCGATATGAAGCTGTATGAGCAGCACCAGCAGCTGAAAAAACAGATTGCAGAGGCAGAAGAGGAATGGACACTGCTTCTGTCGGAACTGGAAGAAATGAAATAAATATAAGAGAGACTTGATTAAAATAACGCATTTATGAACAAGAAAAATTATGTAGCCGTAGCTACGTTGGCATTTGCCATGCTGACAAGCTGCGCCGGACAGAAGGAAGCGAAAAGCACTTCTGGCATTGATTTGGCAAACATGGATACTACCGTGTCTGCCGGTACGGACTTTTTCCGTTACGCATGTGGAGGATGGAATGACGCTCATCCGCTGACAGCCGAATATTCTCGTTACGGCACGTTTGATGAACTGTTTGAAAACAGCCAGAAGCAGTTGCGCGAACTGATTGAAGGACTGGCTGCACAGAAAAATAATCAGGCTGGTTCTGCCGCACAGAAAATCGGTGACTTGTATAACATGGCTATGGATAGCGTAACCTTGAACAAGCAGGGTGCAGAACCGGTAAAAGCGATGCTCGACAAGATTGCCGGCCTGAAAGACAAGAGTGAAATCGTGCCGATGATGACTGAAATGGCTCATATCGGTATCGGTACTTATTTCCACAGCTATGTATATGCTGACCCGAAGAACAGCTCACTCAACATCTTCCAGATGGGACAGGGTGGTATCAACTTGGGTGAAAAGGAATATTATCTGGATACTGACAGCATCACTCAGAATATTCGTGAACAGTATAAACTTTACATCGGCAAGCTGTTCCAGCTGGCTGGTTTCTCTGAAGCAGATGCACAGCAGAAAGTGGCTGATGTGATGGAAATTGAAACTGCCATTGCTAAAGTTTCACGCAGTGCAACAGAACTTCGTGACCCGGAAGCTAACTACCACAAAATGTCTTTCGATGAACTGAAGAAGACTATTGCCGGAATTGACTGGGATGCCTATATGAAAGGTTTGGGTATTCAGGCTCCGGCAGAACTGAATGTAGAACAGGTAGAACCGATTCAGGAAGTAGCTCGCCTGATGAATACACTTCCGTTGTCTAAGCATGTATCTTATCTGGAATACAACCTGCTGGATGCAGCAGCTTCTTGTCTGAGCGATGACTTTGTGGCTGCCCGTTTCGATTTCTATGGCAAGGTATTGTCAGGTCGCCAGGTAAATCAGCCGCGCTGGAAACGTGCTGTAAACTCAGTGAACGGCATGCTGGGTGAGCTGGTAGGCGAGATGTATGTGGAAAAATACTTCCCGGCTGCTGCCAAAGAACGTATGGTGAAGTTGGTGAAGAATCTGCAGACTGCCCTGGGTGAACGTATTGATGCACAGGAATGGATGAGCGACAGCACCAAGATCAGAGCACACGAAAAGTTAGCTACTTTCCATGTAAAAGTAGGATATCCTGACAAGTGGAAAGACTATTCTAAACTGGAAATCAAGAACGATTCTTACTGGGCTAACGTATGCCGTGCTTCAGAATGGGGATTCAATGATATGTACAGCCGCATTGGCAAGCCGGTTGACAAGGATGAATGGCTGATGACTCCGCAGACTGTCAATGCTTACTATAATCCGTCAACTAACGAAATCTGTTTCCCGGCTGCTATTCTTCAGCCGCCGTTCTTCAACATGGAAGCTGATGATGCTGCCAACTATGGTGCCATTGGTGTGGTAATCGGTCACGAAATGACGCATGGATTCGACGACCAGGGTCGTCAGTTCGACAAAGACGGAAACCTGACCGACTGGTGGGCTCCGGGTGATGCTGACCGTTTCAAGGAACGTGCACAGGTAATGGTGGATTTCTTCAACAAGATTGAAGTATTGCCGGGCCTGCAGGCTAACGGTGAACTGACATTGGGCGAAAACCTGGCCGACCATGGAGGTTTGAACGTCGCTTATCTGGCTTTCCAGAATGCGACTAAGGATGCTCCGCTTGGTGTAGTCGACGGTTTCACTCCGGAACAGCGTTTCTTCCTGGCTTATGCTACTTTGTGGGCTGGTAACATCCGCGACGAACAGATTCGTGTGTACACTAAGTCAGATCCTCACTCATTGGGTAAATGGCGTGTAAACGGCGCGTTGCCTCACATTCAGGCTTGGTACGATGCCTTCCACATCACACCGTCTGATCCGTTGTATGTAGCTCCTGAAAACCGTGTGAACGTGTGGTAAACTACAGACGATAATTCACAATCTCTATAAATGGGGGTATATGAACTGTTGCAAGGTTCATATACCCTCTTTTTTGTTCTTAAGATGGAGAATCCACAGGGCATGTAGTCTGTTCTTCTTTTTCTCCTGAAATATTCTTTCAAATACCCTTGTCTATTCTCTGTTTCACATAGCGGGATTTGTATCCCACACTGTGAAATATATATCCCACACTGTGGTTTTTGTATTTCACAGTGTGAAACAGAGAATTTGTTCTGGAGTTTGGAAGAATGGATAAGGCAAATTTGTGGTTTGCGAGGGAGGAATTCACGGTTTCCGGTGATGTATACCTTAAATGAAAAACTTTTCTTTGTAAAAGAAAACATTCAAAAATGGAAATTATGAAAAACAAGTTAAGTTTTTTATTGTCAGTTGTTTGTCTGTGGGGAGTAATCTTAGTTTCAGGATGTAGTGAAAAGGATGAGACTCCCACAAATCTGACTTTGAAAGAAGGCACACAAACTACTCAGGTGGTTTATGCCGATGAGGTAACGAATCAGGGTGGAATCAGTTTTACAGCTTTGTCTGACTGGACAGCCACAGTAACAGAAGTTGCGACAGAAGCTGCAACCAAGGCTGCTTCGGGAAAAGTGGAATGGCTGGAATTGAGTGCCTATAGCGGAGGTCCTGGTGAATATACCTTGACCTTGACATTGATAGAGAACCTGACCGGAAAGGACCGGAAGGCTACCATCGAAATTCGTTGTGGTAACGATGTGATAACCATTACCGTAGAGCAGAAAGCTACTACAGAAGCAGGGGAAACTCCTGCCCCGAAAGAAAAGCGTCTGGTTCGTTATGAGATTACAAATTCAAGCAGCTTGTATCCGGACAGCTATACTAAGTCTATTGGGGAACTCACTTATAATGAGAACGGAAAGTTGGCAGCCTTGAAAACCATTAGTTACCAAGGCGATGCGCAGGGATATTTCACAGAGAGAATCTATCAGTTCACCTATCAGGAAAACCAGATGTGGATTGACCGGAAAACACTTTCCGGATATGAATCGGATGAATCGTATGTGATTACATTGAACTCAGAGGGTTATGTATCACAGTTGTATAAGAAAAAGGAATCTTCTTCTGAGCAGCATACATTGTGGATGTTTATTTATTCCGACGGTTATCTTCAGCAGATACAAGAAGATTATGACTATTATCCAGGTGACCATGAAGATGGGGATGAGGAAGATGGAAATGTGGCAATCGATCCGGGAGTATCTTCTGGCAGGATGGGACGTGCTTCGGATAGGTCTATTCTGCAATTGAACTGGCAGAATGGCAATCTGATGTCGACGGAGGGAGAATTTTCGGATGAAAGCTATATGAGTTATGCATATACTGAATATCCGAATGTAACGCCTTACTTTGATTTTAATGTAGTGGTTCGTCCGTTGTTCGGCAGTCATACTTATGAATATGATGACATGGTGTCTATGCTTTATATGTTGCGCATGATGGGTAAAGGTAGTAAGAATCTGGTAACGGAAGATGTTGTGGACTGGGGATATAATATGCCGGAACCGGGAGAACCGGAAGTGATACATGAAGATACATGGGCTCCTTTTGCATATAGCTTTACGGAAGATAATTATCTGGATGTAATTACTGGCAAGTGTACTTTGTATTCATACCAGGAGGATGAACATGGAAATCGTGTTTCTGAGTCTACGTCTTATTACAATGATGAATATCGTTTTGTGTATGAATAAGTAATCTTTTTTGATGGAAAAATACCCCTTTCTCTCTACCCAATAAATAGGAGTATGAAATCGGTTATTTATGGTAATATATTTTTTAATATTATCGTGTAATTTTGTTAAAAATAAGTTTTGAAGGCAGAATAATAGGAAATTAAGGCTATGAAGAACTGCTAAGTCCTTGTATTCGTCAAGGAATGTTACTCATAATGCGAATGGGGTCGGGGACTTATGCAAGCGTGACTTTTGAAGAATGTAACGGGGAATAAAAAGACTTCATTTTGTCATCGCGCTGAAGAATCCGTATTGCAATATCGGGGAAGTTGCAATGCGGATTCTTTTTTCTGTATAGTGACGTCCGTTATGCCGGAAACCAGAAATGTATTACCGTTCCTTGCCCTTCTTTCGAGGTGATGTCGCAACCGCCTTGCAGCTTGTCACAACGTTCCTTGACACTTCTCAGTCCCAGTCCTGCTTGAAGGAAATCATTGGAAAGCTTATCGGCGGAGAAACCTTTTCCGTCGTCTTCAACGATAAGATTAACCTGCCCGTCCTCATAGCTGGCAGTGATGTAAGCCTGTTGGGCATTGGCGTGTTTCAGCATGTTGGATATGATTTCCTGAAGAATGCGGTACACTTCCTGAGTTAGGTCGGCCGGAAAGTCTATCTGCTGAATGCTTTCTTCTATGTAGCACTGGATATGAGGTGTTTTCAGCGATTTCAGCTTATCCGTGTAAAGTGTGAGTACCTGGTACAGGCTAAAGTTGCTGAGGGCAGGAGTTGCCAGCTGATGCGAAAGGTTGCGCAGATTTTCCCTGATTTGTTTGAGTTGAGTCGTTATAGCTGAGTTGTCCGACTGCTTCATCTCCATTTCTACGGATAACAAATCATTGCATACTCCGTCGTGCAGTTCCTTGGAAATACGATTGTGGCTGTCTTCCAGTCCACAGATGTATCGTTCGGTCATTTTCTTGTGCATGTCGGTAAGCAAGAGTTGTCTTTGCATCTCCTTCTCCTTGATTTCTTTTTCCAGTTTCAGTTGCTTCAGGTGGAATGCAATCTTTCGTTTATGCATGCTTATGACCAGAATAATGAGCAGCAGCAGGGCCAAGATAAGTATGCCCCCGATGGTGTAAGTGCGTATCAGGTAAGCCGCTTTTTCCTCGGCACGTTTTCCGTTGAGTCCGGCAATCTGCAAGTCTTTTTCCTTCAGGTCCAGTTCAGCCTCAAATCCGGACAGACGGTTCTGATAGTATTGGTCGTTTAGTTTCTCATTGGCCTGATATGCCTCCAGCATGAGTTGATAAGCTAATTGTCCGTTATTCCTTTTGCCTTCTATTTCTGCCAGTGTAAGCAGGATTTTGGGTAACAGGCCGGAAGGATTCTTTCGGGCAAACTCGGCTGCTTTCATAACGTAGTTACGTGCCTGAAGCAAGGAGTCCGTATCATGGAATAACATGTAACCATATAAGTACTCTAAATTCGCAATATTAGCCTTATTGTGTGTCGTGTTTTTATAGCTCATGGCTTTCTGGTAGTATTGCAACGCCTGCCGGGGCTTTCCTGCATCCCTCGATACTCTGGCATATTGCGTGTAGGCCAATAGCTTGAGGCCGTCGGGCATTTCCGGACGGAGTTTCTGTATGGCCAGTTTTAGCGTATCCATTGCCTGGACAGGCTGCTGGTTGTTAGCTAACAAAATGGCATGGTTACACAGTCTGTTTACTTCCCCGATGCGATAGTCAATGGTAAGTGTGTCGGTTTGTGGATAAGCAAACATTTTACGAGAAATCTGTATGGCTTCATTGTTCTTGCCCGTTTCATTGTACAGAATGGAAATGTTGGATACGATAATGGCTGCCAGGTTGTAATTCTGCAAATCTTCAGTAATGGCAAGCGCCTTCTGATAAAGTGAGATGGCATTGTCGAGCATGAACAATCTGCGGTGTATGACTCCTGAAAGATTGTAGGCCTCTGCCAAGTTCACAGAATCTTTTACCTGTTCCAGTTGACTGACAGCCTCTTCAGCCGTTTCTCTTGCAGCCGTCAACTGGTTGTTCTGCCATTGCCCGTAGGCAATTTCATACGTAGCAATTGCCGCAATTTCCTGGAGCTGGTGTGCTATGGTATTTTCTGGAAATTTTTCCAGTGCCATTGCGTTTTCCCGGATTTGGGTCAGTAGCGTATTTGCCCTCTCACTGTCTCCCTTCTGGTTGAGAAATCGGGCATAGTCCAGGGTAATATTCAGCGCATAGAGCTTATCCTGCTTGTAATGGTATTCGTGGATAATAAGATTGTACACTGAATCCATCTGTGCATACTCACCGTTATTGCCGAATGAATGCAGCAAATCAGCTAGTTTGTTACTTTTCTCATTGGCATTCAGGAATGCACTCAGACTGAGAAATAGGAAAAAAAGAATCTTTTTCATTCTGTAATCCAACCTTTTAAAAAAGCAATTCGCATAAGATGTGATACGTTAGTAGCCCCACTTTTCAGCAAGATGTTCTTTCTCATCGTATCAATAGTATTTTTGCTGAGATTAAGTTTGTGGGCAATCTCATCGGAAGTAAGTCCACATGACAGCATCTGAATGATTTCGTTTTCACGCGGGCTTGGTGTGTAAACAATGGATTTTTCCGTAGAATGGTCGCCCATGATAGACAGTACGACATTCAGCGCAGTAGGCGAATAATATTTATTTCCCTCGTGCAAGATATTGTGTATGGCCTTTTCTATTTCTTCTATTTTGTCATTTTTGGTCACGATACCTGCTACTTCCGCTTTGATCAGCAGTTTGATAATCCAGAACTCCGTATGCATGGTATAGATGAGTTGAGGAATATTCATACCTTTCTTTTGCAGGTAGGTTATGACATCCAGAGCTGTTTTATCCTGAATTTCATAATCTATAATTAGCAGGTCGGGAGTATGATCGTTCAGGTAATTATATAATTCAGAATCATGATGTCCGGTAGTTATTTGGTATTGCTGGTTGTTTGCCAGCAATTGTGCAATCCCTTCGGTAATGATGGGATGATCGTCTAAAATATATATACTTTTCATGGGGATATACGTGTGTTGTGTCTTTGCTTTTTACAAAGATGGTAATTTTTCTTTCGTTATGCAAATGGAAGGAAATTTTTGTCTTTGTGTCAGGTAAAAAACTATTTCAATTACAATTCAGTAAAACTTAGAGATGTAAATGGAAATATGTAAAGGTGATTTTTATGTTTCCCTTGTGCGAAACCTACGTTTCTCAAGGCCGAACTGTACGTTTTCCGCATGGGAAACGTATGGTTCCGCTTCGGGAAACGTAGAATGTGGTAGTCAGTTTGTGAGTTTGTGTAGGTGGATTTTGTTGTTTTTGTGTGGGGGTGTGAATAGGTGAGGAAAACTGAAAATATAAAAACAAAAAAGCATCGACAATCATCAGATTATCAATGCTTTTTACCAGTCGGGGTGACTGGATTCGAACCAGCGACCACACGCCCCCCAGGAGCCGATTTTAAATCTTCATATTTTTCTATCTCTTTGATTTTCAGAA
>ERZ780076.289-NODE-289-length-27097-cov-4.067562_pt1 | contig 27097 bp, 20 predicted proteins | sample MGYA00511022_ERZ780076 | MGnify/ENA primary metagenome ERZ780076 (study PRJEB29588, sample SAMEA2148733) | human gut metagenome | biome: human gut; feature: human-associated habitat; material: faeces | place: Denmark | collected 2008/2010 ... | reverse complement strand
TCTATGAGCAGGCGGACCAGGTCCTTCAATCCCTCCTCCTTCAGCAGGCTTTTGTAGTGCAGGTCGGAGACAAAGGCGATGCGGAAGCCCTCGAAGGCGGCAGGCACGTCGCGATGCGTGAAGTCGTACGTCTTAATGCGGCTGACGCCCTTATAGGCCGAGCCTACGTGGGTGGTTTTCGATGTGATTCTTGTACCTCGCTGCACAATTACCTTTTGTACCGGTGCCGTTTTCTTTATCTGCTGTTTCTTTACCTCGCCCTTCGCCGGCTGGCGGCGGACATTACGCAAATCAGACTGGTCAAAGGTGAACATCGGCGAAAGGCGGGCAGGCAACCCGATAGTATCGCCAAGCTGCGTGCTGTCTGCCTGCATGACTGGCTGCGGCAACGACACGGTAATCATCCGCTTGGAACGGCAGGAAGACAAGAGCAGCAGAGAAAGAATGGATATGTAGACTAACTTCTTCATCATAAGTGGGTACAAATATAGGGATTTTCAGTATTTTTGCTGGCAGATGCCGAACTAAATTGGAACTACGATGAACGAGATTAAACAGAATTCACCCTACGCATGGTTTCTCGCCGCCCGCCCCAAGACGTTGACGGGAGCCATCATCCCGGTATTGCTGGGCAGTGCCCTTGCCTTCAGCGACGGACAGTTCAAGACCGCACCCGCCCTGCTGTGCGCCCTCTTTGCCTGCGGCATGCAGATTGCCGCCAACTTTATCAACGACCTCTTCGACTTCCAGAAAGGGACCGACCGTCGGGAAGACCGGCTGGGGGCGCAGGGCGCCTGGCGGGGGCCGGAGCCCGCCTGCGCCGAAGGTTGGATCAGGCCGCCAGCCATGAAAACCGGCATCGGCATCGCACTGACACTGTCGTGCCTGGCAGGGCTGGCAGTGCTGTTCACCGTCTGGGGGCAGCTGCCCCACGGAGGCTGGGAACTGGTGGTGCTGGGCGTGGTGTGCATACTGTTTGCTTTCCTCTATACCACGCTGCTCTCCTATCGGGGCTGGGGCGACGTACTGGTGCTGGTGTTCTTCGGCTTCGTGCCCGTATGCGGCACCTACTACGTGCAGGCCTATACGCTGAATATGGATGTGGTGGTGCTGTCGCTCGTCAGTGGCCTCGCCATAGACACCTTGCTGATGGTGAACAACTATCGCGACCGCGAGCAGGATGCCGTGAGCGGCAAGTGTACGCTGGTGGTACGCTACGGCAAGAAGTTCGGTGAGAATATGTATCTGGCACTGGGCATCGCCGCCGTGCTGCTCTGCTTCTGGTTTGTCTACACGGGCAAGCTGACTCCGCTGGAATTTATCTGGGCTCCCTGCGTCTATCTCTATATGCACGCACTGACGTGGCGCAAAATGATACAGATAGGTAGCGGTAAAAAGCTGAACAGCATACTGGGCGAGACGTCGCGCAATATGCTGTTCTTAGGATTACTGTTAGCGGTGGCGCTGAATTGAGAGGTTAGAGGTTAAGGATTAGCGGTTAGACCCTAATCCCTAAACCTTAACCTCTACCTCCATACATCTGTTCGTAATACTTCTGATAATCACCGCTGGTCACTTCTTCCACCCACGGCTGGTTGTTCAGGTACCATTCAATGGTCTTGACGATGCCGACCTCGAACTTCGTCTCCGGATACCAGCCCAGGGCATTGGTAATCTTTGTGGGGTCGATGGCATAACGCTGGTCGTGACCTAGGCGGTCTTTGACGAAGGTGATAAGGTCTTCGTTTATCCAGCTGATGTCAATCGTGCCGTCGGCGGCTTTTACTTGTTTCTTCAGCACTGCACGGTAACGGGGTTCTTCCTCCATCAAGCGGCGGACGGTGGCAATAGTCAGCTTCACGATTTCAAGATTGGTCTTTTCGTTGTGACCGCCTACGTTGTAGACTTCGCCTTCCACACCCTCGCGGACAACCAGGTCGATAGCTTTGCAGTGGTCTTCCACGTAGAGCCAGTCACGCACGTTACTGCCGTCGCCATAGACGGGGAGGTTCTTGCCTTCGAGAATATTCTTGATGATAAGCGGAATCAGCTTTTCGGGGAAGTGATAAGGACCGTAGTTGTTGGAACAGCGGGTGATAGTGACGGGCATCTTATAGGTATCGTGATAGGCCATCACTACCATATCGGCACTCGTCTTGCTGGCGCTGTAAGGGCTGTGCGGGCAGAGCGGGGTTTGCTCTGTGAAGTAGCCTTCGGCACCAAGTGAGCCGTAAACTTCGTCGGTAGACACTTGATGGTAACGAACGCCTTTGCGCCAAGTGGGATAACCGGACTCGTCCTTACCCGTGACCCAGGCACGGCGGGCGGCATCGAGCAAGTTTTGTGTACCCAGGATGTTGGTCATCAGGAAAAGCTGGGGATTCTCTATGCTACGGTCTACGTGGCTCTCGGCAGCAAAATTCACTACGTAATCGAATTTATACTTGGCAAACAGTTTGTCGGCAAGCACGCGGTCGCAGATGTCACCTTTTACAAAAAAGCAACGTTCATCGTCAATGTCATTGGCAATGGTGCCCAGATTGCCTGCGTAGGTCAAGGCATCCAGTATCACCACTTTAATATCATTATGTTTTGCCAGGATATATTTAATATAGTTGGCGCCGATAAAACCGGCGGCACCGGTTACGAGATAAGTCTTCATGAGAATTAAAAATTATAAATTAAAAATTAAAGTCAGCGGGCCTTTATAGGAGAACTATTCTCCTTCTCTTTTTGGGGAACAAAGAGTTCATCGCTTCGATTCAGCCAGTTCCATCAGGTATTTGCCATATTCGGTCTTGCCAAGCTGTTCACCCAAGCGATACAGCTGGTCTACATCTATCCAGCCCTTGCGCCAGGCAATCTCTTCGATACAGCTCACGCGGAAGCCTTGACGGTTCTGGATGGTGGCGACAAAATTGCTGGCTTCCAGCAGGCTGTCGCAATTGCCGGTGTCGAGCCAGGCAAAGCCACGGCCGAAGAGCTCCACTTTCAGCGTGCCCTCGTCCAGATAGAGACGGTTGAGGTCGGTAATTTCGTATTCGCCGCGAGCAGAGGGCTTCAAGGAGGCGGCTTTCTCTGTCACGGTGGAGTCGTAGAAGTACAGTCCGGGGACGGCATAGTTGCTTTTAGGATTGGCAGGCTTTTCTTCCAGCGAGACGGCTTTGCCGTTGGCATCAAACTCCACTACACCGTAGGCACGGGGGTCCTTGACGTAATAACCAAAGATGCAGGCACCCTTGTCTATGGAAGCGGCACGCTTCAGCATGGCGGAGAAGCCTTGACCGTAGAACATGTTGTCGCCCAGAATAAGGCAGCCCGGTCCACCGTCCAAGAACTCTGCACCCAGCACAAAGGCTTGTGCCAGTCCGTTGGGATTCTCTTGTATCTTATAGGAAAAGGACATACCGAGTTCTTCACCGGTTCCCAGCAGCTCGCGGAACATGGGTAAGTCACGTGGAGTAGAGATAATAAGCACTTCGCGAATTCCCGCCAACATCAGTGTAGAGAGCGGGTAGTATATCATCGGCTTGTCGTAGACGGGCATTATCTGCTTGGAGATAGCCTTGGACAACGGATAGAGACGAGTGGCACTGCCACCTGCAAGAATAATTCCTTTCATATTTCAGTTCTTTTTCGGTGATACTTCAAAATGGAGAATAAAATAAGAAGGAGGACGATGCCCCACGGCTCTACTTGCTATTCGGGTACAAAGATAATGGAAAAATTCGATTAAGTGAAGGCTTGGTTTCATCTTTTTACTTCATTGCTTTGCTTACTCCGGTACATTGTTTTGCTTACTTCAGTGCGTAACGGCCGTCACCCCTTGATGAAACGGTCTTCATCTCAGCGTGTAACGACCTTTACCAAATAGTGTAACGGCCTTTACCCAATAGCGTAACAACCTTTACATTAGCATGTAACGGCTTTTACACTATAGCGCAAGCAATCGGTAAATACAATCCATTGAAAATAAACAAACTACATCATCGGTCAGCAAGTTCTATCACCTCCAAATCTTTAAACGTTCCCCCATCAACCGCAAAGCGTACCATCGTACGCACCTTATGGAAACCTTGAATGCCCGCAGCGCCCGGATTGATGTGGAGTACATCCAACGTCTTGTCATACTTCACCTTCAGTATATGCGAGTGCCCGCTGATGAACAGCTTTGGGGGACGCACCAGAATGCTGCCCTTGATGGAAGGGTCGTAGTTGCCGGGATAACCGCCGATATGCTTCATCAGCACCTCCGCCCCATCCACCGTGAAACGGAGAATCTGCGGATAGAGCTGCCGTATCTCCTGCCCGTCAATATTGCCATACACGGCACGGAAGGGACGGAAAGCCGCCAGCTTCTGTGCCACTTCCAGCGAACCGATGTCACCGGCATGCCATATTTCGTCACAGCCCTCAAAATATTGCAGGTACTTTTCATCCCAGTAGCCATGCGTATCCGATAATAAACCAACTTTTGTCATCTTTCCTTTGTTTATTAAGACAAAGGTAATTATATTTGGGAAGAATACAATGTGGTAATGTGCTAATATGCCACATTAACACCTTAACACCATGGACAACAGATATTTCAAACGTGACATCAGCTGGCTTTCCTTCAACTACCGCGTACTGCTGGAAGCGGAAGACGAGACATTGCCGCTATACGAACGCATCAACTTTATTTCTATATACTCTTCCAATCTGGAAGAATTCTACAAGATACGCGTAGCCGACCATAAGGCCATAGCCACCGGAGCCTCGCAAAGCGATGAAGAGACTATGCAGTCTGCCGCCGAACTGGTAGATGAAATCAACCAAGAAGTCAACCGCCAACTGGAAGACCGTATCCGCATCTACGAACAGAAGATACTGCCCGCCCTACGGAAACACCACATCATATTCTATCAGAGCCGCAACGTGGAACCGTTTCATAACGACTTCGTGCGCAACTTCTTCCGCGAAGAGATATTCCCCTATCTGGCCCCGGTACCCGTAAGCAAGGACAAGGTGATTTCATTCCTGCGCGACAACCGTCTCTATCTGGCCGTACGGCTTCATCTGAAAGGAGCTCCCGTCGGTTCTCCAAACCGCATCCAATATTTCGTGATGAAACTGCCGTACAGCAAAGTGCCGCGCTTCATCCAGCTGCCTAAGGTGGGGAAAGACTATTATCTGATGTTCATTGAAGACATCATCAAGGCCAATCTGGATACCATCTTCCCCGGTTATGAAGTGGACAGCAGTTATTGCATCAAGATTTCACGCGATGCGGATATTCTGATAGACGATGCCGCCAATACCTCCGAAATCATCGAGCAGGTGAAGAAGAAGGTAAAGAAACGCAAGATAGGCGCCGTGTGCCGTTTTGTATACGACCGCGCCATGCCCCAGGACTTCCTCGACTTTCTGGTAGATGCCTACCGCATAGACCGCCGGGAACTGGTGCCGGGAGACAAGCACCTCAACATGGAGGATTTGCGGCATCTGCCTAATCCCAACCAAAGCGTACGTCCCATCAAAAAACCCCAGCCCATGAAGCTGACCTGCCTGGACGAACGCGAATCCATCTTCCGCTATGTGGAGAAGAAGGACCTGCTGCTGCATTATCCCTACCACTCCTTCGACCACTTCATCCATTTTCTATATGAAGCCGTCCACGAACCCACCGTGCGTGAAATCATGGTGACCCAGTATCGCGTGGCAGAGAACTCCACCGTCATCAACACCCTAATAGCCGCCGCACAGAACGGAAAGAAAGTCACCGTCTTTGTGGAACTGAAAGCCCGCTTCGACGAAGAAAACAACCTCGCCACCGCCGAGATGATGAAAACCGCCGGCATCAACATCATTTTCAGCATACCGGGACTAAAGGTACATGCCAAAGTAGCCCTCGTGCTACGCCGCGACAAGGAAGGGCGCAAACTGACAAGCTACGCCTACATCAGCACCGGCAACTTCAACGAAAAGACCGCCACCCTCTATGCGGACAGCGGACTATTCACCTGCAACCCGGTGATTGTAAACGACCTGCACAACTTGTTCCGTACTCTGCAGGGAAAGGAAAATCCGGTGTTCCACCGCCTGCTTGTGGCCCGCTTCAACCTGATTCCTGAACTGAACCGCCTCATCAATCACGAAATAGAACTGACCCGGCAAGGCAAGCAAGGACGGATTATCCTAAAAATGAATGCCCTGCAAGACCCCGCCATGATAGACCGCCTCTACGAAGCCTCGCAAGCCGGTGTAGAGATAGACCTCATTGTCCGCGGCATCTGCTGCCTCATCCCCGGGCAGGAGTACAGCCTCAACATCCGCGTGACACGCATCGTGGATACCTTTCTGGAACATGCCCGTGTGTGGTACTTCGGCAACGGCGGCGCACCCAAGCTCTTCCTCGGCTCGCCGGACTGGATGCGGCGTAACTTGTACCGCCGTATCGAAGCCGTCACCCCCATTCTGGACCCGGACTTGAAGCAAGAGCTCATCGATATGCTATCTATACAACTGTCGGACAAACGGAAAGCCTGCTTTGTGGACGACCGGTTGCGAAACCGCTGGAAGTCGTCGCGACCGCAAAAGGAGAAGGTACGGTCGCAATATAGCTTTTACGAATACTTGAAACAAGGGATTAAGGATTAACGATAATTATCAATCGTCAATTATCAATCGTCAATCGCTTTGTAACATTTCTGTAACATGTATGACATTTCCCTGCAACACCAAACTCTTTCCTTTGCAGCCGGAAATAAAATACATGTCTATGGAAACAATTTATCTGGGTATCGTCATCTTTCTGTTCGTACTCGCGATTTTCGACCTCGTGGTAGGTGTCAGTAATGATGCGGTCAATTTTCTTCAGTCGGCTGTCGGAGCAAAGGCAGCATCTTTCAAAACCATACTGTTCATTGCAGGCATTGGCGTCTTCATCGGTGCGGCACTCAGCAATGGCATGATGGACATTGCACGACACGGCATCTATCAACCGGAGCACTTCTACTTTGCCGAAATCATGTGCATTCTGCTTGCCGTCATGTTGACGGACGTCGTGCTATTAGATGTCTTCAACACTATGGGAATGCCTACCTCCACCACTGTATCCATGGTGTTCGAACTGTTGGGAGGTACGTTCGCACTGGCGCTCATCAAGGTCTATAACAGCGATACATTGGGACTGGGCGACCTCATCAATACAGACAAGGCACTGTCTGTCATCATGGCCATTTTTGTATCCGTAGCCATTGCCTTCTTCTTCGGTATGCTGGTACAGTGGCTGGCACGTATCGTGTTCACCTTCAACTACAAGAAGAACATGAAATACAGCATCGCGCTGTTCGGTGGTATAGCTGCCACCAGCATCATCTACTTCATGCTGATAAAGGGGCTGAAAGACAGCTCATTCATGACCCCTGAAAACAAGCAATGGATACACGACAATACCGCATTGCTGATAACCGGTTTCTTTGTATTCTTCACCATACTGATGCAGATACTGCATTGGTGCAAGATAAATGTCTTCAAAGTAGTGGTTCTGATGGGTACTTTCGCCCTCGCTCTTGCCTTTGCCGGCAATGACTTGGTGAACTTTATCGGTGTCCCCCTCGCAGGATATTCCTCATTTATTGACTATACAGCCAATGGTACGGCCGCCGGCCCCGACGGATTCCTGATGTCCTCACTCCTCGGTGCAGCCAAAACCCCGTGGTATTTCCTTATCGGTGCAGGCGCCATTATGGTTTATGCACTCTGCACATCCAAGAAAGCCCACAACGTTATCAAGACTTCCGTGGACCTTGCCCGCCAGGATGACGGTGAAGAGAACTTCGGAAGTACCCCGATAGCCCGTACGCTGGTACGCTTCAGCATGACTCTGGCTAACGGAATATCCAAAACGATGCCTGAAAGCAGCAAGCGGTGGATGAACACACGCTTCCAGAAGGATGAAGCCATCATAGCCGACGGCGCCGCTTTTGACTTGGTTCGCGCCTCCGTCAATCTCGTATTGGCTGGTCTGCTCATCGCCTTGGGAACTTCCTTGAAACTTCCCCTTTCCACCACTTACGTCACCTTTATGGTAGCCATGGGTACATCGCTTGCCGACCGTGCCTGGGGACGTGATTCGGCGGTATTCCGCATTACGGGTGTGCTCAGCGTTATCGGCGGTTGGTTCATCACTGCCGGAGCAGCGTTCACCATCTGTTTCTTCGTAGCACTGATTATCCATTTCGGCGGTACGGTTGCCATCCTGGCACTGATTGGTCTGGCAGTCTTCATGCTGATTCGTAGCCAAGTGATGTACAAAAAGCGCAAGGAGAAAGAAAAAGGCAACGAGACCCTGAAACAGTTGATGAAGAGTACGGACAACAATGAAGTCATCGAATTGCTCCGCAAGCATACCCGTGAAGAACTGGTGAAGATTATGGAATTCACAGAAGAGAATTTTGAACGTACCGTCACTTCCTTCCTACACGAGAATCTACGCGGACTGCGTCGTGCCATGGGCTCAGTAAAATTCGAAAAACAACTCATCAAGCAGATGAAGCGTACCGGAACACTTGCCATGTGCCGTCTCGACAACAATACCGTACTGGAAAAAGGACTCTATTACTATCAAGGCAACGACTTTGCCAGCGAACTGGTGTACAGCGTAGGCCGTCTTTGCGAACCTTGCTTAGAGCATATAGACAATAACTTCAATCCGCTGGATGCCATTCAGAAAGGAGAATTTACAGACGTAGCCGAAGACATCTGCTATCTGTTACAAGTATGCCGCCACAAGCTGGAAACGAACAATTATGATGAACTGGAAACAGAGATTCGCAAAGCCAACGACCTCAACGGACAGTTGTCTCACCTGAAACGCGAAGAGCTGCAACGCATCCAAAGCCAGAGCGGCAGCATCAAAGTCAGCATGGTATACCTGACTATGATACAAGAAGCCCAGAACGTAGTGACCTACACCATCAACCTGATGAAAGTAAGCCGCAAGTTCCAAGTAGAAAAAGAAGAGTTATAAGTTATAAGTTATGAGTTATAACGCATGGTACATAACATGCAACTTATAACTCATAACTCCTTAAGCCCCATCTTCTCCGCCCGTTGCAACATAAATGCACGGGCGGCTTCGTATTCATTGGGAATGATGCCGTCCAAAATGGCATCCTTAATGGCACTCTTCAAGGCACCTACCTGCTGGCAAGGAGAAAGGCCGAAAGTCTTCATGATTTCTTCACCACTGACCGGAGGCTGGAAATTACGGATACGGTCGCGTTCCTCCAAATCCTTCAGCTTCTGGCGTACCAACTGAAAATTATTAAGGAAGCGTTTCTTACGCTCCATATTCTTGGAAGTAATGTCGGCTTCGCACAGTGTCATCAGGTCGTCTATATCATCACCTGCCTCAAACAAGAGACGACGCACTGCCGAGTCGGTCACTACATCATCCGCTATCACAATGGGACGCATGTGCAGGCTCACCATTTTCTGCACATATTTCATCTTCTCATTCATAGGGAGCTTCATCTTGCGGAAAATATCGGGTATCATCTTCTCGCCAATGAAATTATGGTTATGGAACGTCCAGCCCGCACGGGGTTCCCAACGCTTGGTGGCAGGCTTGGCTATATCATGCAGAAGAGCTGCCCAGCGTAGCCAAAGGTTGTCGGTCTTCTTGCTGATGTTGTCGAGTACTTCGAGCGTATGGTAGAAATTGTCCTTATGGGCGCGTCCATTGCGCGTCTCCACGCCTTGCAGCCTGACAAGTTCCGGGAATATCAGTTCCAGCAGACCACAGCGGTCCAGCTCAATGAATCCCTTAGACGGAATAGGTGACAAGATGATTTTGTTCAGTTCGTCTGCAATGCGTTCTTTGGAGATGATGGAGATGCGTTCGCGATTACGCTCCAGAGAATCGAATGTCTCATCGTCAATATAGAATCCCAGCTGGGTGGCAAAACGGACACAGCGCATCATGCGCAAAGGGTCATCACTGAAAGTTATATCAGGGTCGAGGGGAGTCCGGATGGTCTTTTCCTTCAAGTCTCCAATACCGCCAAAGGGGTCGACCAACTCGCCATAACGCACCCGGTTCAGGCAAACAGCCAGTGCATTGATGGTAAAATCACGGCGGTTCTGGTCATCCTCCAATGTACCGTCCTCTACAATAGGCTTGCGGGAATCGTGTGTATACGATTCTTTTCTTGCACCCACAAACTCAACTTCCGTACCATAGTACTTCAATTGTGCCGTACCGAAATTCTTGAAGACGGAAACATGCGCCCCACGCCCCAGACGCTTACCCAGCGCCTCGGCTATGGCAATGCCACTGCCTACCACCACCACATCAATATCCTTGGAAGGACGTTGCAGGAAAATATCACGTACATATCCACCGACTACGTAACATTCCAATCCCAATTCATCAGCCGTTTCGGATATCCGCTTGAATATATCATCACTAAAATATTGCTTCAGTTCTTCTGCCGTCAAATCTATCATAAATAATGCGCTAATGTAATGAATACGCAAATGTGTTAATGGTCTATTAGCACATTTGCACATTAAAATGCTGCAAAGATAAAGATATTATTTCTATTTTTGTGGACTCTAACTCCAAGAACAACAAATATGAAAAAAGTAATACTCCTTGCATGCCTATGCTGTACACTCTTCTCTTGCGAAGATGTGGAGAAGAAGGCCGGTGAAAAACTACAAGCTGCCCGCGAAGCGTTTGAACTCGGCAACTACAATGAAGCGAAGATTCTGATTGACAGCATCAAGATGCTCTATCCCAAAGCGTTTGAAACTCGCCGTGCAGGCATCGGCCTGATGCAGGAAGTGGAACTGAAAGAGCAGGAAAAGAGCCTGGTCTATCTGGACAGTATGCTTCAAGCCAAGCAAAAGGATTTCGATGCAATCAAAGGGAAATACACTTTTGAAAAAGATGCCGAATACCAGAATATCGGCAATTACCTTCATCCTTCCCAAGTGATAGAAAAAAATCTGCATCGCTCTTTCCTTCGCTTCCAGGTAGACGAAAACGGAGTCATGAGCATGACTTCCATTTATTGCGGAGCCCATAATATCCACCATGTGGCCGTCAAAGTCACTGCTCCCGATGGTAGCTTTGCCGAAACACCCGCCGCCAAAGACAGCTACGAAACCACTGACCTCGGTGAAAAGATTGAAAAGGCAGACTTCAAACTGGGAGAAGACGGAAACGTCATGGGGTTCCTTTATCTGAACAAGGACAAGAATATCAAAGTCAACTATCAAGGGGAACGCCCCTATTCCATCACCATGACTACCGCCGATCGCCAGGCCCTTGCCAGCGTCTACGAACTGGCACAACTGCTGTCATCCATGACGGAAATAAAGAAGAATATGGAAGAAGCCAATCTCAAAATCGAATTTGTAAAAAAGAAGATGGAAGAGAGAAAAGACAATGCACAAGAATAAAAAAAGGGAACCGGATGATAATATTCATTACTTAGTCGTCCGGTTCCCTTTTTATTATCAGTAAAGCCTTACCAAACCAATTTGGGTAAATAACGGCTTAGACATGTACGCAAAGCAGACAGAGTGATGGGTTTTACCAACACTTCCGAGGCTCCACACTCCAAGGCTTTTTCGCGGTCGGCAGTAAAGGCGTAAGCGGTCTGCATGATGATGGGAAGTTCCTTATCCTTCTTGCGAATAATCACCGTAGCATCCAGCCCGTTCATAATAGGCATTTTTATATCCATCAGAATAGCTTCCGCCTTGTCGCGATTCTCTTCGAACAAATTTACAATCTCCTCACCATTCTTTGCCCATAGTATCTCGCATTTCTTGCCGATGATAGCCTTTATCAGTTTAAAGTTACTATCATCATCTTCCGCAACCAGAATAAGCGGACGGTAATCTCCTGACACTTTTTCTATTTCCATGACCTATGCGTTTTGTTTATATAGGGGCAAAGATATAAAAAATAATAGATTTGCACTATCTTTGCAGCTCATTAAAAAAATATATAATGATTTCTATAGACGGACTGGCCGTAGAATTCGGCGGAACTACTTTATTCAGTGACATATCTTTCGTTATCAACGAAAAAGACCGTATCGCCCTGATGGGTAAAAATGGAGCGGGGAAAAGTACATTGTTGAAAATCCTGGCAGGTGTAAGACAACCTACCCGTGGAAAAATCTCAGCCCCCAAGGACAGTGTCATAGCTTACCTTCCACAGCACCTTATGACGGAAGACGGACGTACCGTATTCCAGGAAGCGGCGCAAGCCTTTGCCCACCTGCATGAAATGGAAGCTGAAATAGAGCGCCTCAACAAGGAACTGGAAACGCGTACCGACTACGAAAGCGACAGCTACATGGAACTTATCGAGAATGTCTCCGCCTTAAGCGAAAAGTTCTATGCCATCGACTCCACCAATTACGAGGAGGATGTGGAAAAAGCACTGCTCGGACTGGGCTTTGTACGCGAAGACTTCAACCGCCAGACCAGTGACTTCAGCGGCGGATGGCGCATGCGCATCGAGCTTGCCAAGCTGTTGCTGCAAAAGCCTGACGTGCTGTTGCTAGACGAGCCTACCAACCATCTGGACATAGAATCCATACAATGGCTGGAAGATTTCCTTATCAGCAATGGAAAGGCTGTCATCGTCATCAGCCACGACCGTAAATTCGTAGACAACATCACCACCCGTACCATTGAAGTGACCATGGGACGGATATACGATTACAAAGTAAACTACTCCAAATACCTGGAACTCCGCAAGGAACGCCGCGAACAGCAACAGAAAGCCTACGACGACCAGCAGAAGTTCATTGCCGAAACCAAGGAATTCATCGAACGGTTCAAAGGCACCTACTCCAAAACCCTGCAAGTGCAAAGCCGCGTAAAAATGCTGGAGAAGCTGGAACTGCTGGAAGTGGATGAAGAAGACACTTCAGCGTTACGCCTCAAATTCCCTCCTTCTCCCCGCTCAGGCAATTATCCCGTCATCATGGAGGGAGTAGGGAAAAGTTACGGTGACCATGTGGTCTTCAAGAATGCCAACCTCACCATAGAACGGGGAGACAAGGTTGCTTTCGTTGGTAAGAACGGTGAAGGAAAGTCAACGTTAGTGAAGTGCATCATGAAGGAAATAGAACATGAAGGCACCCTCACGATAGGACACAACGTGCAGATTGGATATTTCGCACAAAACCAGGCCTCATTGTTGGATGAGAACCTGACCGTATTCCAGACCATCGACGATGTGGCAAAAGGGGAAATCCGCAACAAGATACGCGACCTGCTGGGTGCCTTCATGTTCGGTGGCCCCGAAGAGTCCATGAAGAAGGTCAAGGTGCTTTCCGGTGGAGAGCGCACGCGCCTCGCCATGATAAAGCTTTTGCTCGAACCGGTGAATCTGCTGATACTGGACGAACCGACCAACCATCTGGACATGAAAACCAAAGATATCCTGAAGCAAGCGTTACTGGATTTTGACGGTACCCTTATCCTCGTCAGACACGACCGTGACTTACTGGACGGACTGGTAAGTAAGGTATATGAATTCGGCAACAAACAAGTGAAAGAGCACTTGAGCGGCATCTACGAATTCCTTGAAAAGAAGAAAATGGACTCCCTCCGCGAACTGGAACGATAAGCATCTGCTAAACCCGGCGTCCGAACAAATGGCCGATACATATTGTTTTCATTTTACTAAACACTTAACTAAGAGATATTAAAATGAAACAATATGATGCCATCATAATAGGATTCGGCAAGGGCGGCAAGTTATTGGCCGCCGAACTGGCCGAACGGAATTGGAAAGTAGCCATCGTGGAACGTTCCCCTCAGATGTACGGAGGAACATGTGTAAACGTAGGATGTATCCCTACCAAAGCTCTGATTCACGAATCGGAATATGCGGAAAAAAGATACTATGACGATTATAAGAACCAGTCCAAACTGTATGCACTTGCCGTGGCGCGGAAAGACAAGCTTGTATCCTTCCTGCGTGAGAAAAATTATGAAAATGTAAAAAACAAGCCTAATATAACCCTCTATGACGGAACTGCTTCTTTCTTGTCCGAAAATACAATCCGTATAGTCTCCGGCAAGGACGAAACGATTCTTGAGGGAAAAGAGATATTCATCAACACCGGGTCCACCCCTATCCTGCCTGCCATCGACGGACTCAAGGAGAGCAAGTACGTATATACCAGTGAGACCTTGCTGCAATCGAACAAACTGCCCGCACACCTGCTCGTCATCGGCGGCGGTGCTGTCGGATTGGAGTTTGCCACTATGTATGCAGGCTTTGGAAGCCATGTCACACTGCTGGAAGCGGGAAACCGCTTTCTGCCTAAAGTGGACCGCGACATTGCCGCCTCCATGCTGGAAGCATTGAACCGAAAGCGTATCAATGTCCGGTTGAACGCCCGTGTCCAATCCGTGTACGACACAGCCGAAGGAATAACTCTGACCTATACGGACAGTGCAAACGGCACTCCCTACTACCTGAAAGGAGATGCCTTGCTGGTAGCCATCGGCCGCAAGCCTATGACTGCAGAGCTGAATCTGGAAAAAGCGGGTATACAAACAGACAAGCGGGGAGCCATCGTTGTCGACAACCAATTACGGACTACAGCCCCACACGTATGGGCCCTGGGGGACGTAAAAGGAGACGAACAGTTCGACAACTTGTCCATCGATGATTTCCGTATCATCCGTAATCAACTCTTTGAAAACAAAAAAAGGAGTACAAAAGACCAGTATCCAATCCCCTTTGCCATTTTCACCGACCCACCGCTGGCACATATAGGACTGACGGAAGAGGAAGCGATGAAGAACGGTTATTCCATACATGTGGCACGTATCCCTGCTGCCATGATTCCACGTGCCCGTACGCTACACAGCATAGACGGTATGCTCAAAGCTATTGTAGACATCCATACCGGACGGATTCTGGGTTGTACCCTACTTTGTGCCGATGCACCAGAAGTAATCAATACCGTAGCATCAATCATGAAAACGGGACAGCGTTACCATTTCCTGCGGGACTTCATTTTCACCCACCCCAGCATGAATGAGGGATTGAATATGTTATTCAAACCTTTTTAGCATTTTCTATTTGGTAATTAAGTCCTTAACCTCTATCTTTGCATCCGTCCAAAGATAGAGGAATGAAAAAGAAACAGTACATAACCTATATTCTTTTTTTCATCAGCTTGATAATGCTGGTGATACCCGTCATTCCCCACCATCATCATGCCGACGGAATGATATGCATGAAGAATGATATCACCGCCGATTGCTGCGGACACCGTCATAGCCCGGGCAACGAGCACTGCTGTTGCGACACGGGATGCATGACAACCCACTTTGTACAACAGACGCCCAGCTCTTCCAATGATGTGTGTGCACATCCGGATGCCTTGTGGGCAGTCACCCTACTCATTGAACCTTTTTCCAAGTTACTCATCCTACCCGAGTTTGACATAAGCAGGCAGGAGTGTATCTATCTGGAATCTCTTCATAGCACATTTATCATATGTGCTACGGGACTTCGTGCCCCTCCGTCTCTTCTTGCTTAACTGTTACCGGAACATCACCGGGACAGATTTCTATCCGGCATAAGGAACAATGCAATTTGGTTGCACGCCCTATGCCCTAACTTTGTATTCAAAATCAAAAAGTAAGAACAAATATCATCATGAAAAAAGTTATTTTCATGGGAGTCTTGGGATTATTCCTTTTAGGCTCCTGTAACAGTAAGTCCGGAGACAGCCACGAAGGACATAATCACGAAACAGAAGAGCACAATCATGACGGACATGACCACGAGGGACATGACCACGAACATGAGGGACACAACCATGAGCACGAAGAGCAGGAAAACCATGCCGGAGGAAGCGATGAAATCATCCTGCCACCAGCAAAGGCGCAAGCTGCCGGCGTAGCAGTCAGCACTGTTGAACCGGGTAGTTTCCATCAAGTCATCAAGACCAGCGGCCAGGTGATGGCAGCCCAGGGAGACGAGAGCGTAGCCGTAGCTACAGTAGCAGGCGTGGTTTCCTTCAAGGGAAAAGTTATCGAAGGAATGAGCGTCAGCAAAGGTACTCCTTTGGTAGTATTGTCATCCAAAAACATGGCCGACGGAGACCCGGTGCAGAAAGCCCGGATAGCCTACGAGGTTTCCAAAAAAGAATACGAGCGTATGAAAGCGCTTGTAGGCAACAAAATCGTATCTGAAAAGGAATTCGCGCAAGCCGAACAGATTTACGAAAATGCCCGTATCAGTTACGAGGCAGTCGCAAAGAACCATTCGGCAAGCGGCCAGGCTGTTGTTTCTCCCATCAGCGGTTATGTGAAGAATCTGTTGGTGAAAGAAGGGGACTACGTCAGCGTCGGCCAGCCGTTGGTAAGCGTCACCCAGAACCGTAAGCTTTTCCTGCGTGCGGATGTATCCGAAAAGTACTATCCTTACCTAAACAGCATCAGTTCTGCCAACTTCTGTACTCCTTATAATAATAAGGTATATACATTGAAAGAACTGGGCGGGCGCATGCTTTCTTATGGAAAGGCTTCGGGTGAGAACGGATATTATGTACCCGTAACTTTTGAATTCGACAATAAGGGAGACGTTATTCCCGGCTCGTTTGTAGAAGTATTCCTATTATCCTCACCAATGGAGAACGTGTTGTCTCTTCCTCACAGTGCGCTGACCGAGGAACAAGGCAGCTTCTTTGTCTACCTGCAACTGGATGAAGAGGGCTACAAAAAACAGCTTGTCACCCTGGGTGCCGACAATGGCGAAAGTGTACAAATCCTTTCCGGCATAAAAGCAGGCGATCGCGTCGTAACCCAAGGAGCCTATCAAGTGAAGCTGGCATCGGCAACGAATGCTATTCCGGCACATAGCCATGAACACTAATCTCATGTACAATTTGACAATTTACAAAGTACCATTTCGCTATGCAGTATAAGGGTTACGTGACGAATGGGGAGTGTAAAGTCAGATAAACAAGAAATATTAGATAAAACAGCAAGTGCGGCTGACATTGCGCAGCCCAATTGTACATTGTAAATAGTAAATAAAAAGATGTTAAACAAAATAATTGGTTTTTCTCTTCAGAACCGCATCCTGGTGCTGGTAGCATCGGTGCTGTTGCTGATTGGCGGTACTTATACCGCCATGCATACGGAAGTGGATGTGTTCCCTGACCTCAATGCGCCGACCGTGGTCATCATGACCGAAGCAAATGGTATGGCAGCAGAGGAAGTGGAACAGCTGGTCACTTTTCCCGTAGAAACGGCTGTAAACGGTGCAACGGGTGTGCGCCGTGTACGCTCTTCCTCAACGAACGGTTTTTCTGTAGTCTGGGTAGAATTCGACTGGGATACAGATATCTATCTTGCCCGGCAGATTGTCAGTGAGAAGCTGGCAGTCGTCAGCGAATCCTTACCGGCCAACGTAGGCAAGCCGACACTAGGCCCACAATCGTCCATTTTGGGCGAGATGCTGATTGTAGGTCTGACAGCAGATTCGACCTCTATGTTGGATTTGCGTACCATTGCCGACTGGACCATACGTCCCCGCCTGCTCTCTACGGGCGGTGTGGCACAAGTAGCCGTACTGGGTGGCGACATCAAGGAATATCAAGTGCAGCTGGACCCGGAACGGATGCGCCATTACGGCGTAACATTGAGCGAAGTGATGAACATCACCCGCGAAATGAACCTGAATGCCAATGGTGGAGTGCTCTATGAATATGGCAATGAATATATCGTACGCGGCGTACTTTCTACCGACAAGGTAGACCAGATAGCCAAGGCCGTGGTGCGGAGCAACGGGGTCTCCGGTGCCCCTATCCTGCTGGAAGATATTGCCGACGTTCAAGTCGGAGCCAAACTTCCTAAACTGGGTACCGCCTCGGAACGCGGTAAGCATGCCGTACTGCTGACAGTCACCAAGCAACCCGCCACAAGCACGCTGGAGCTTACAGACAAACTGGAAGCTTCCCTGCAAGACCTGCAGAAGAATTTACCGGCAGACGTAAAGGTTTCCACAGACATCTTCCGTCAAAGCCGTTTCATCGAAAGTTCCATCGGAAACGTTCAGAAGTCGTTGTTGGAGGGAGGTATTTTCGTTGTCATCGTGCTTTTCCTGTTCCTTGCCAACATACGTACCACAGTCATCTCGCTGGTGACACTGCCGTTGTCACTGATTGCCTCCATCCTTGCCCTGCACTATATGGGCTTTACGATAAATACCATGAGCCTGGGAGGTATGGCTATCGCCATCGGTTCGCTGGTAGACGATGCCATCGTGGACGTGGAGAACGTCTACAAGCGGTTGCGGGAAAACCGGCTGAAACCTGCCGGCGAGCAACTTCCTATTCTGGAAGTGGTGTTCAATGCTTCGAAAGAAGTGCGTATGCCTATCCTCAATTCAACGCTGATTATCATTGTCAGCTTCGTACCACTGTTCTTCCTTAGTGGTATGGAAGGTAGGATGCTGGTACCACTGGGTATTGCGTTCATTGTGGCATTGGCGGCTTCAACTGTTGTGGCACTGACCGTAACGCCTGTACTTTGCTCCTATCTATTGGGAAAAGAGAAAATAAAGAAACAAAACAACGAAAACAGCGACTCTGCCGTAGCACGCAAGATGAAGCAATGGTATGGTTCTGCACTGACTTTTGTATTGGGGCATAAGAAAGGGGTACTGGGAGGTACTATCGGACTATTTGTAGTAGCGCTCGGCTGTTTCTTCACCCTGGGCCGCTCGTTCCTGCCGCCTTTCAATGAAGGTTCGTTCACCATCAATATCTCCTCGCTTCCAGGCATTTCCCTGGAAGAAAGCGACAAGATGGGGCACCGTGCCGAGGAGCTGCTGCTCTCCATCCCCGAAATACAGACCGTGGCCCGTAAAACGGGACGTGCAGAGCTGGACGAACACGCTCTGGGAGTAAACGTCTCTGAGATCGAGGCACCGTTTGAGTTGAAAGACCGCTCGCGCAGCGAGCTCGTGGCAGAAGTCCGCGAAAAACTGGGTACCATTGTAGGGGCAAACGTGGAAATAGGCCAGCCTATCAGCCACCGTATAGACGCCATGCTATCCGGTACAAAGGCGAACATCGCCATCAAACTGTTCGGCGACGACCTGAACCGCATGTTCACTCTGGGCAATGAAATCAAGAGTGCCATCCAGGGGATTCCCGGTATTGCCGACCTGAACGTGGAACAGCAGATTGAGCGTCCGCAACTTGTCATTTCACCCAAACGAGAAATGCTTGCCAAATACGGCATTTCACTGCCCGAATTTTCGGAGTTTGTCAATGTCTGCCTGGCCGGTGAAGCCGTTTCCCAAGTTTATGAAAAGGGAAAGAGCTTCGACCTGACCGTACGCGTGAAAGACAACCTACGCGACGAAATGGAAAAAATACGCAACTTGATGATTGATACGGGCGACGGACAGAAAATTCCACTGAACTATGTAGCGGAAATCCGCTCGGCCATGGGTCCGAACACCATCAGCCGCGAGAATGTAAAGCGTAAAATCGTCATCTCCACCAACGTGGCCGACCGCGACCTGCGAAGTGTAGTCAATGATATACAAGCCCAGGTAGACGCACAAATCAAACTGCCGGAAGGATACCACATCGAATACGGCGGACAATTCGAAAGCGAGCAGGCAGCAAGCCGCACGCTGGCACTTACTTCGTTCATGTCCATCGTGGTGATATTCCTGCTCCTCTACCATGAATTCCGCAGTGTGAAAGAGAGTGCCATCATCCTTATCAATCTGCCGCTGGCATTGATAGGCGGTGTATTCGCCCTGCTCATCACAACGGGAGAAGTGAGTATCCCCGCCATCATCGGTTTCATCTCACTGTTCGGTATCGCCACCCGAAACGGAATGCTGCTCATCAGCCATTACAACCACTTGCAGCAGGAAGAAGGCCATGGCGTCTACGACAGCGTTATCCGCGGTTCGCTCGACCGTCTGAATCCAATCCTGATGACCGCCCTATCCAGTGCACTGGCACTTATCCCGCTGGCTCTCAGTGGCGACCTGCCGGGCAACGAGATACAAAGCCCGATGGCAAAGGTTATCTTGGGCGGCCTTTTAACATCCACGTTCCTGAACGGTTTCATCATTCCGATTGTTTACCTGATGATGCACCATAACCAACAACCTAAAACGTCAGACAATGAATAAAAGATTTTTCATATTCAGCGCCGCCATCCTCGCTTTTGCGGGGATGAGCGCACAAACGTCCGGCATTGATGCCGTGCTCCAGCAGATAGAGGCCAACAACAAGGAATTGCAGGCTAACTCCCACCTCATTTCCTCACAAAAACTGGAGAACAAGACAAACAACAACCTCCCCGACCCTACACTGTCATACGCCCACCTTTGGGACTCCAAGAACAGTGACGAGACAGTCGGCGAAATGGTCATCTCGCAAAGCTTCGACTTCCCCACGCTTTACGCCACCCGAGGGAAGATGAACCGACTCAAGACAAATGCACTGGATGCACAAGCCACCGCCTTCCGCCAGCAGATATTGCTGCAAGCGAAGGAAGTATGCTTGGACATCATCATGCTGCAACGCCAGCAAGCCCTGCTCGACGAACGGTTGAAGAATGCGGAGGAACTGTCGGCCATGTACACCCGGCGTTTGGAAACGGGAGATGCCAATGCACTGGAAACCAACAAGATTAATCTGGAGTTGCTGAATGTACGCACGGAAGTCCGCATGAACCAGACGGCACTTAACAACAAACTGAAAGAGCTGCTTGTCCTCAACGGAAACCAGCCGCTCACACCGGGACGTCCCAGACCCGGTACCACACCCGACGCCCAAACACTCGGATTGACAGAATACCCGGCAGTGCCGTTGCCGGCCGACTTCCACCCGCTGGCCGACGAACTGCTGGCTTCAGACCCCACCCTGCAATCCTTGCAGGGTGAAAGTTCTGCCGCCCGGAAACAGATTTCGGCAAGCAAGCAAGGCTGGCTGCCCAAACTAGAACTGGGTTACCGTAGAAATACCGAATCGGGGCATCCGCTGAACGGTGTAGTAGTAGGCTTCTCTTTCCCGCTTTTCGAAAACCGCAATAAGGTCAAGATAGCCAAGACACAAGCGCTCAACATTGACTACCAAAAGGAGAACGCCGCACTGCAAGCCAGCTCCGCCTTGTGGCAACTCTATGAAGAGGCCAAGAACCTGCACGCTTCCATGGAGGAATACGAGCGCACCTTCCATCAACAGCAAGACCTTTCTTTACTGAAACAAGCACTTATGGGAGGACAAATCAGTATGATTGAATACTTCGTTGAAATATCGGTTGTCTATCAAAGCAAGACAAACCTTCTGCAACTGGAAAACCAGTATCAGAAGGCAATGGCACAGATATACAAGAGCCGGTTATAAATAGAAAGAGCTGTCTGCGGTTGGCAGACAGCTCTTTCTATTTCAATATATTGTAGTTATAGTTTTGTGACTTTACCCATAAACAGAATAACTCCCGTACTCTTCTCCTTTATCAGGAAGATGAAAGGACGGTCCACATAGAACGGAATTACCGTACTTGGTCCGGGAGCGGCCACGTCCATTCCTCCGACAGTTACAGCCGCAGCTTCCGTCCCCTCTTCATTCACTTTCACATAAGTGAACTGTTGCAGCAAACTGATAAACAAATCCTCATCCGCCATTCCGGAAAAATCGGCCGATGGAGTAAAAGCCTCTTGCATTCCCATTGCCATCATATCGTCAATGAGTTCTTTATCATATTCCATTTCAAACCGGGGTAACTTAAGGTTCAAGGCAGAGCTTGATAAACTACTGTTCCATTCCCCCCAGCGCTCGTCATTCAGCTGCGGCAGGCACTCATCCAACGATTTTCCCTCTGCCGGCAAGAGCACCACCATACTGAAAGCCTCATTGCCGTAAGGCAACTCTGCCATTGAGAAATACTCATTCTCGGCATAGTTGAATCTCTCGTCACGAAGATTCATCATGTGTACAGTCGATTTACTTCCGTCAGCATTCGTAAAAGCCTCTTCTGCCGTATCCGATTTTTTGAATTGATTCTTCCAAATCCCCTTGAAATAAAGCGCATTCAACAGATAAAGACGCGCCGTCTCCGGAATCTCATTCAAGACTTTGGGGATGCAATTATTCGTTTTCCCGGCACACCAGCCGTTTATAATGTCCGGAGCCTTGGGAGAGGCAAAATCCAGCTCCTGCACTTGCGCGTCATACATCTTTTTGTTTACGCTTACAAAGTCGTCATGAACACCGAACCCTTTCTTTATCCAGATGGAATTGGCAATTCCCAACTGTGTGGTATTGTCCAAATCGAGCAACGCCTCCACCAGCTTCTTATTATAGTTGTTCATTTCTTCCAACGAATAGCCCGAAAAGCCCAGGACATCTGTCATCTCAGACAGTGTGTTTCCCGACGCTCCATTGGCAATCATAGACAGACAGAGCGAAGCGCTCAAAGGAGAAATGAACAGATTGGGCTTCTCCACCTCCGTTTTACAAACCTGATTAAAGAAACGGAAAGCAAAATCCGTTCCTAAATCCGTCATCTCCTGCTCGGCACGGGTCAAGGCAATGTCTTTGCGAGGCTTGGGTTGTGGTGAAGAGTTGTCGTCACTCTGGCAGGCTGCAAGGATACAAAGTAGGCTTAACGCAGCAATCGTTTTTTTAAGCATAAGCAAAATAGTATTAGTTTTAAAACAGTTATCTATATATAGAAAATGCTTGAACAAACAAAATACTGCATTGAAGAAACAATAAAAAAAATGATACACTCCTACTCAATTATTCCTCTACCAACATCAACCCCACCCCTCTGACTGTCTTTATGGACACCGTAGGATCGTCTTCCAAGCATTTGCGTAGTTTCACCAGATAGGTATCAAGGCTACGCGAGATAAAGTAGTCGTTTTCATCCTGAGTCTCCCAATTGTGGCTGACAATAGCACCCCGTTTCACTACTTGATTCTTGTTCTGTGCAAGAAGTCTGAGAATTCCGGCTTCGCGCCGACTTAACACTGTTTTCTCACCGTTTTTGTCATTCCTAAGGGTTGCGTGTGCGGCATCCAGTGTGTATTGCCCGAAGTGGTAGCAATCTGTTTCATTGCGCGAAGGCTGTCCTTTTCTCAATTTAAGCAAAGCATGTATATGTGCATCCAGTTCTTCAGCCACAAAAGGCTTCTTCACGTAATTATCGGCTCCTAACTTATATCCACTGGTCACATCTTTGGGCGAGCCCAACGCCGAAGCCAGTAGGATAGGTATATTTCCATCCACTTCACGGATGCGCTCCACCATCTGAAAACCATTCATCACCGGCATATCCACATCCGAGATAATAATATCCGGATGATACTCCTGATATGCTTTCAAGCCTTCTTGCCCATTAACAGCCGTAATAACCTCATATCCTCCAATCAGTCCTTCCAGACTGCTCTTTACGACATAGGTCAACATGGAATCATCTTCCACCAAAAGCAATTTAATTTTGTTTTCCATCTATCATTTTGTTTTCAGTATCCTCTTCCTCCGATGCTGACATATACAATGTAAATTCACTGAATTTTCCAACCACGCTGCTTGCCGTCACTGTCCCTCCATGTGCCTCCATCACCCGATACACATAGTTCAGTCCCAATCCAAACCCTGCGACCTTGCCCAAACGGGAGCTTTTGATGGCAGAACCACGCTCAAATTTATCAAATATCTTACGTTTATCTTCTTCAGAAAAACCGATACCGTTGTCGCGCACCTTGATGCAGGAATAACCTCCGCTGCACTCCGAAGTTATTTCTATCTCTACCTCCCCCTCGTCTTTAGAATATTTCACGGCATTGTCCACCAAGTTATAGACAGCCTCTTCCAGATATTCCTTGTCAGCATTCACTTCCTTGGCTTGCAGGTTTAACGTGAAATGCAACGGCTTGGTAGATTTTGCCTTAAAGGTTTCCCTTATTCTTTCAAGCATCGGTTCTAGCTTCACTTTCTCTTTTACCATCGTTAGTTTATCGTTTTCCAGCTTCGAGATAGTCAACAGTCTGTTTATCAACTTCAGCAAATGCACGGTTTCAGACTTCACCACTCCCAGAAAGCTTTTTTTCAATTCCGGCATACTTTCTATCTTCTCGTCATTCAACGCATCAGAGCACATCATGATAGAGCTAAGCGGTGTCTTCATGTCATGAATCATAGCATATGAGAAGTCTTCACGAAGCTTGGCCACTTTCTTCTGATAGATGATTACTTTAATCTGATAGATAATGCAACCGATTACCAAAACCAGCATGATAAAGGAGGCTATCATCAACAAGCCCATACGTTCAAAAAAAACTTTATAAGGATTAATAAGGAGAAGTTGTACCGCTTCAGTGGAATCTGATTTTATAAGAAATGGTTCAGATTTTATGACTCCCCAAAGAGATAAATTTTCTTTCTTGCTTACTTGCAAGATACTATCGTTCTGAGGATTCATGGTACAAACAACAAAATTACTTTCAATACTATATTCCTTCAATAAGGCAGATGCGATGGAATCAATTCTTACCATGGATATTTCTCGCCCCATATTAGATAAGTTTTCACAAAAATACGTCAGCGGCTTTATAGTATCATTCACTTCTCCTCCTATTACCTGTGAACCTTCAGGAAGATTATCCATCCTTATTACCATTTCATTTTCAAGAGTCTTTTCTACGACCTCACAACAATCTTTTTGGATATTGTTCCTTATAAGCATATAAGTATTGTATATCCATGCTGCTTGCAATGACAATACAGCCACCAAACCTAAAAAGGTAAACAAGCGAATATATCTATACTTTTGTTTCTTCACTAACTTCTTATTTTTCTGCAAATATACAATTTAAATTAAAGTTTTAACCTAAAACTAACATTTTTCTAACATATTATCAGCAAATAGCACTGTATATTTGCAACATCAAAAGGAAATACAATGTACAACTTTAATTATTTAAAACATGAAACAACTTACTATTGAATTAACGAAGGAAGAACAAAGAAACATTTTTGGTGGGAAAGCCACATACAAAATAGTTATAATTGACGGGAAAATAGTCTATGTTCTAGAAACCAATCAATAACCAAAGATATATAAACACAAGAAGCGATAGGTTTAACGTAAAACTAACATTGTCCTAACATTAATCCCGAAACAAAGCCCATAACTTTGCAACATCAAATTAAAACAAATACAACAACAGTAAAAAAACAAAGAACAATGAAAGACATCAAATTCACAAAAGCTCGCAGATGCAGCAGGCCCAATCTGTGGAAACCACCCCGATAGGGAGAAATAAAGGAGATTCTTGAAAAAGTCTATGCTTGACAGAAAGTTAAAGCAACACAAACACAGCATCAACACAAACACACTCTCTTAAAGACTGGGAAGGATTTCAAGACTGACTTTTTCAAGCAAATCTCTTGCTGTAAATATAACGTAAGGTTAACTTCTTGATAATATAGTATAAAATGGCAAACATTTAACTTTATAACAACAAATAAAATATTCATCAACTTTTAAATTAATTATTTATGACAACTAAAAGTTTTTTATTCTATACGTGCTTACTGTTGACAATAATGATTACAACAGCATGTTCAAACGAAGAAATTACATCAAAGGACTTCAACCATGACACTGATATCGAACAAAAAATGCTTCTCAATGAATTAGGTGACTTTACAACCTACTATATTAACAGCATATATCGTTTTTACGATCCACGGTTAGATTATATCGATTTAGATTCACTTAATTTATACATGCTACAATATAAATTTTCAGCTGCGAAAACACGCAGTAATCCAAACATATATGTTCCAATGGATTACAATGATTATTTCAGCAACATTTTATCAGAAGACGGTTATAAACTAGTGCTGAATCTCATCTCGCAAGAGAATATCTCTACGAAAGATTTTCAACAATTCAAAGAACAAGTTTCTCTTATGAAAGAAACAGATAGAGAGCAGTTAGATTTTATTATCAAAGCAACAGATATTATCTATGAAAATATCATGAGTAATATTACAAATAAAGGTGTGATAACACGAAGCCGTACCAGCTGTAATATAGCGACCACTGTCGCCAGTTTTGCAGCAGGTGCAATCTGGGGAGCTGCATTTGGAGGCCCTGTCGGTTTGGCAATCAACTTGGCTTGGAGTATAGCAGGTGCAATCGCAGCAGATTCAACATGTTAAAAATAACAGTATGAAGAAAGCTTCCATTTATTGCTATGCAGGATTAGGGGTATTAATTGCCTCATGTACCATATTTGCCGTTTTTGAGACAAGGTCGATTCTATATATCGGTTCAACCATTGCATCTCTCTGTTTTTTTTATGCAAATGAAGTATATAAGAAAGGGATAAAATAAAACAAGAAAGTATTTTACTTTAAAGTACTTTCCATAACATATTACCAACCGTCTTTAATTCATTTCAGATATGAGCAGTTTATTAAAACAAGGAGATTTTCATGTCTTTTCTTTCGACAAAAAGAAATATGTATTCCTATCCGGCAGCCAGCAGATTCTGGAAATAAGCAATCCCACGACGGATGCCTATTTCAAAAGATGCGCGGGAAGAGACGACGGCAATACCTTAGGAGACACCACCATTGACAAGGTGACGGAAACCCTTAAAAGTTTATGTACAGTACCTTCCGCCTGCTACGAAAAGCAAAAACAAGATATGCTGACACTGAACGTAACGCATGGCTGCAACATGTCCTGCAAATATTGTTTTGCTTCGACCCTGCAAGACAAAAAAAGCGTGATGCCCCTTTCGGTAGCCAGAAACGCAATTGCCAACATGCTTGAAGGTAATCCCGACAGCGAACGATACACCATTTACTTCTTCGGCGGCGAGCCGCTGATGAACTGGCAGGTTGTCAAAGACCTGGTTGCATACGGAAGAGAGCAGGAGAAACTTCATGACAAGCATTTCCGTTTCACACTTACAACAAACGGAGTTCTTTTGAATGATGAAGTTCAGGAGTTCGTGAACAAAGAGATGGACAACGTTGTCATCAGTCTT
>ERZ780076.288-NODE-288-length-27102-cov-3.804452_pt1 | contig 27102 bp, 50 predicted proteins | sample MGYA00511022_ERZ780076 | MGnify/ENA primary metagenome ERZ780076 (study PRJEB29588, sample SAMEA2148733) | human gut metagenome | biome: human gut; feature: human-associated habitat; material: faeces | place: Denmark | collected 2008/2010 ... | reverse complement strand
CGGTGGATGAGTGGCAAAGTGTGGATGTCGATATCGGGATGTAAAATGTTAATGATCTTCCCGATTTTATGGGGGGGGGAATTTGCATAGATCAATGTTAAACCTTTTAATTAATTCACTGATGAAAAAACAATTATTTTTAGTGGTCGTGGCGGCTCTTGCCATGGCCTCGTTCATGAGCTTTGGGTTAGTCTGAGCATTGTCCACATCCTTGATGGCAAAGTTGAAGTAATTTGCCTGATCAATAACAAGTGTATTCTGTTCACCTGTGAGCTCGTCTGGATCATCAATCTTTGCTCCTGTATACTTCTTGATCGTGATGTCACCGATCTGGTTGATCTTTACAGTATCACCATACTGCTTGATCTCGCCCTCATAGTCTCTGTTGACAAGTCCTGCATATACATGGATCTTGTCAAGATGTGCAAGAAGTCTTGCACTCCAAATCTGTGGAATAAAATTCTTTACTGACATATTTCATCGTCCTTTCTTACTTGTTCTGCTTGAGCACATTCTGCACCTCATCCCAGTGTGCATTGATCTCCTCGGCACTCATAGACTTAATGCTATCCATGGTTATTGTCATGCCCTGGGTCTTATCCCTTGGTGCTGTGCCTCTCATTTTGTCGCTTACAGAATCCGCAACGGCTGTTCTGAAAGATGCTTCAAACTTATCAATCTTATCCGCTGTTTCTTCTGCTGTACTTCCGGTCAGAACATCAGCAAATGAAGCATCAAGCCCTCTCTTGATCAGCTCCTTACCTGTTGCAAGTACAAGCTGCTGTCTCTCAAATGCTTTCTTCTCAGCGTCAAAGGCGGCCTTATCCTTATCGAACTGATACTTTGCTCTCTGCTCCGCTGTCATCTTCTCCAGCTTCTTAGCCTCGTCAAGGTTTTCAATAGCTTTCTTGTCCCACTTCTCCTTGGCTGTAGCAAGTGCCTGTGTGACTCTTGCGTCCGAAGCTGACTGAACAGCCTTTTTGAACTCTGGTCTTGCCAGAATCTCCTCGACTGTCATAGTCTTAAGCACATCTTCAAGTGATGCTGTGCTTGTTGCCTGGTTCTGCTGTGCTCCCTGTGTCTGTGTACCAGGCTGTGTTGTTGCCTCACCAATCTGTGCCTGTGTCTGTGTTGTCTGCTGTGTTTCATCCATAGCTTATACATTCCTTTCTTGTGCCTGTCAGTTCATGCCTGCCAGTAGTCTATTGATATGTCCCCAGCAAGTTCATGCCTTGCTGTTGAGGTTTTAATGTCTTTTCCTTGACTATAAAAAAGACCATGTTTTTATCATGGTCTGAATTAGCTACTATTCTGTTATTATTCCTCTGTATAACACGTATTTGTCAACTTATGGTATACATCCTCATACAGTTCCTGCTTATCACCATTGTAGGTATATTCGGCATATATCCCATCACCACTGATATTTGTTGATGCAAGGCATTTATAATTCTGCAACGTCTTGCATGACCAAACGATATATATGTCGCACTCATCTATCTGTATATCCGGGTGATTCTTACGATACCACTCAGTCAGCTTTTTGCGACATACATTCTCAAAATGCTTCATTCCTGTAACTATCATCTTTTCCCTCCTTCTACTCAACTATTACCCAGTCTTCAGCAAGCATATCAGCCTGACTTGCAAGCCAGCCCATCTGTACTCCTGATGTTCCAACAAAGGCAATAGCTTTATTTCCAATAGACTCATGCTCACAATTTACAACATCCCCATCCATGGACTTATAAGATATTGCCGTTGCAAGCTGAATATACTGTTTCTTTCCATTCCAACCTTTTCTTGCAACCTTAAAACCTCTTTTGATCATCTCAATCGCAATGCCAAATGTCATGTTGTCACATGGTCTGTATGCTTCATTAAACTGCTTCTCCGGCGACCAGCTCTCATATCCATCTGAATATCTTACGAGATAGCCTTCATCTGCTGGATTTTCTTCCGCTGGAATCTGCCATCCTCTGTAATTGTTATAGTCGCCTCTTGTCATCGGCCTTGCCTCAATCTGCTTTGTTCCTACATACTTCTTCATTCTCTTATCCTCCTATTTTTGTGCATAAAAAAGCACCCTGCTACTGCGGAGTGCTTGTTATAACATATCTAATATTGATTCACACATTTCACCTTCTTGGTTTGGCGAATAATCCTCATTGAACCCTTTTTTTTGTAAATATTCCGAAACCTTTTCCTCAATCAATAAGATATCAGAATCAGAAATGTTTTCATGATTGATTGAAATTCCAATCTTTTTCATGAACTCTATTTGATTGTTATTAAATTTCATATCAATCACCACCTTCATACTTTTTCCTAATCCTTGACCCGGTTTTCCATGTTGTAATTTCCGTATTTGTGTCAGGATTCATAATTACTGTTGCTTCCCTACCAATATATTTAATACTTTTTCTTCCGTATTCATCCATTACAACCTCGCCTTTAAATAGCGGATTCTGTAATGCATCTTGTATTGCTGCTTCCGAAATGTTTCTTTCTGCTTCTCTGTCTTCTGCATGTCTTGATTTATCTGCAAAAAACTGTAAATTCATTTTTATTATATCATTTTCAGGTTTATTTTCAAGCGATGAGTTATTATCATCCTTCTCAATCACATATTTCCTGTACCACTGAGCATAGCTCATATCGAACGGAACATGGATATTCTTGTTGGTCTCCGGATCCCTTGCAGTTCTCTCCTTTGGAAAAATTCCATCCTCAGGATATGCCATGGTTGTTGATCTGCAGTTGGGATGCATCGGAGGAAAGTTTACACCTACCTCTGCTTTGGAAACGAAGAATACATCTTTATCTAAGCTCCGGCATATAGATGATGTTCTCATATCAAGTGTAGCAAGGAAGATGTATCGTCTGGTTCCTGCCGCCTTATATGACATCAAGGTGCCCTGATTACAACAGTGATTCACCTCTGTGCGGATAATACGATTTATCTTATATCTTTCGCTTACTACCCTTGCCTCAAGTGCCAGCTCCATATCTCTGATACTCTGTCCTGTCATAAGGCCCTGTGTTATAACCTCTTCAAGGCTCTCTGCCAGCTTCTTTGTATTCTTCCATACCCGCTTTGAATAATTGGAGCCCGCCCAATTGGTTGCTATTGCCGCTTGTACATCCCTGTCAGTCAGCTTCGTGAAGTCAAAGCCTGTCTCTGTTCTTCTCTGCTGGTCGTATATGCTCCTGTAGTAGCTCTGCTCATATGTATCTATAAGCCTGTCTGTGAGCCTGTAATGAGCTGCAGAGCCAACTTTATAGGCTTGCGCATGTATCAAATCCTTTAATGCCTCAAGACGTGATATGCGAGCCGCATAAGCCGGAGCATTGAGCCTTGCAAGTATAGCCTGCCTGGCTATCTCCTCCTGACACTGTGCAAGTGTGATCATAAGATTGCGGCGCATAGTCTCCGTCTGTTTTTCATTAAGAAGCCTCAAGGCGGCATCCTGGCTTATTCCTGAATCACGTGCATACTTACCAAATATCTCCTCTATCTGTTTCTCTACGATATCCACAGCGCCATCAAAGAGCTTGTTTACATGCATAATATCAACATCGGCTCTGTCCTGGGAGAGCTTCTCAAGATCTACAGCTCTCTTCTCCCAATAGTTGTTGTCGCTCATAGATCACCTACTCTTTCTCAGGATCCTTTTCTTTGTCATCCTTTATAGGTGTCTCCATATCTTGTGCATGCTGTTTAACAAATGTATCTAAATACTGCTGCTGTTCTTCGGCTTTCTGCTTCTTCACATTCTCTATGACCTCATCAACATCTTTGATAAACCAGAGCTGTGAAAGAAGTGTCTTATCATCCACTATACCCCTGAGCTGAGTTACCATATTGATGATTGTTGGCTTATCTATTGGCATTGCAACTGTGAATACAACATCAAGCTCTTTCTTGTCTATGAGAGACATTTCACCCTTGACATTAAGCCAGTGGTTGTACATCTCGAATCTCTTCTTGAGCCCTTTCTCAAGGCTCCTCATCTTGTTCTTCACAAGCATATTCATAACCATCAACTTGAGCATGAGGGCCTGTCCTGAGCTGTTACCGGCAAAGTTCTCATCTGTCATATCAACTGTAAGGGTCATCTTGTGTATCTCACGGATAATATCATTACAGAGCACTGAAACACTGTTTTCATCAAATGCTTTCTGTATGTACTCTATCTTTCCATCCAGTGGCAAGCCATCAATGAAGCGGTTCTTCTTCAGTTCTTTCTCGTCATCGTCATCTAATGTCATACCGAACATGGCAAGTATCGAATTGACGAACTTCTTCTTGTCTGTCACTCGGTCGCTGAAAAGCTCGTTGAGTGCATCCTGCATAGGAATGATCTGTTCAAAGTCACCCTGTCTCTCATCGTTGTTCTGGTACTCCACCACAGGAACCTCACCAAAGTAATGCTCCTGTTCGCTGCCCTCAATAAGATAGAACTCAAAATTATCAAGATCACGACTCCTGTATTCTTTTGTGTTGTGATCATTGCATACAGTGATTGAATAATACTTTGATTCATTCAGATCTTCCTGTATCTCGTAAATGATTGCAAACAACTTATTATGCTCCACTGTATTGTCACGAACCATGATGCAGTTCATAGGACTCACTACTGTACTTCGTGGCTCTGGGTTTTCATCGCTGTTGGCATATAACTGCTCATAGGCTTCGCCATATATGCCTATAGCCTTACCTATCTTGGAATCTATCTCTGATATAGTCTCATTGTCGTATACGTCCTGTATGCGGCTTATATCAAGCTTCTGGGACAAGTCAGGATCATACAGCTTCACGCTTCCATTCTTGATGGAGGCTTTCACACCACCTTCAAGCTCCTTGCGCTGTTTGTCCGCTTTATCCGCTTTGTCGCTATTGTACTTGACCGGTTCACCAAGATAATATCCAAGGCCGACATCAACCACATATTTAGCATAGTTGACATTGAACCTTACAACATCATCATCGTCATCCGCTTTGCGTACAAGAATATCATGTCTGCCCTCATAGTAATCCTTACACTTAGCCCATCTGGCAAGCTGCCTTTTATGCTTCTGTATGAGGTATTTGAAAACCCCTTGAATCTATGTTGTCTAAGTCCGGTACCATTGCCGGATCTATGTATATTGCCATCGTGCATATATCCTTTCTGCCATGTGTTTATAATCCCTTAGGTCTCTTCCTTGACTTAACACGGCTGTTTCTTCGTATATCCTCTATTGAGTACCTGAGAGCCGCCATGGCATCGTCAAAGAACGGCACAGGCTCATCGATGTACTCGTTTGTCTTCTGGTCAAGCTGCCATTTCCACTGTCTGATCTCGTCATATGTGTTTGTGCAGCTATAATGTATATGTATCTTGGGTATCTGCTTCAGATAATCTATCTGTGCATGTACGCTTCCCGGCTCCTTTAGGACTCCTCTGGCTCTCTTATATCCGGCTTTCTGCCACATCTTGATTCTGTCCGGCTCTGCTGAATCACAGTACATATTTAGCTTTTTATCAAACTGCTTTTCAGCTGCCATCTGTATGATCTCGTTCGTGTCTTTCTCGTACACATAGAGTTCTTTGCAGATGTACAATTCACCATCCTTGAAAGCCACCTCAAGCAAAGCATTTGCATGGTTAAATCCAAAATCCTGTGCATTCACTACATAATCGAAGTTGCTGTGATCTGTGTCAAAATCCTCAACAACATAGTTTGTAAGGATAAGGCCACCAACTTCGCCCCACTCCCCAAGTCCATAGACCCTATATCCCTCAGGATCCACCTTCTTACGTCTCTCCATTCTTGCCCTGTATGCCGCATCAATAAATCTGTTGTTGACATAGTTGCTTGAATGTGTCAGTACATTCTCGTCCTCAATATCAAAGAAGTTTTTCTTTATCCAGTGGGTAGCTGATACAGGGTTAAATGTCATCTTAATCTGATAGAACTGCCCTGGTGGCAGCTTACCTCTGAGACGGTCATCTATAATCTCAAAATCACTCTGCATAAGCTCCGTAGCCTCTTCTATCCATACATCCGTGAGCTTTCCACGCTTAAATGTGATAGATTTCAGCTTTTCACGCTGCTTATCATCATTTACCCCTCTGAATATGATCTGGTTACAATTTGCCTTGCATTCGATCATGAGCGGGTTCTGCTTGATGGTCCAGTATTTCTCATATTTATCACCGAACATACGAAAAATAGCACCCTGCAATTCTGCAAAAGTGCTATCTCTGTTTGTTATATCTGATTTTCTTACACATAATAAATTCCTGCCTGGATCCTGAAGGAGCCTGAGTATATAGTTTGTGGCTGTGTCAACACTTTTCCCGGATCCAGCCGAGCCTTTCATAACTATATATCTTCTCTTGCTCCTGTTCACTTCCTTAAATGCAGGATTAAGCTCAACTTTAATGTTCATCGTCTGCCATATCCTCCACTTCGGAATTATCCAGAGGTGTTTCATCACCATACGACACATTTATATTCAATGTCATATCTTCGCCCTCGGTATTCAGATTGATAATATCCTCAGGCCTCTGCCCCACTGTATCCCTAATGAACTCAGCACTGGCAATTGAGCCCTTGAGAGCTTTCTGGACCTGTGCTATGAGTACAGCGTCCTGGACCGTGATGTTCTTGCCCTTTATATCTGCTATGTTCTTTATCTTGTCGATATTAACCACAGCACCTTTATGCAGGCTCATGGACAGGATAGTCTCAAGGGCATCTTTCATCTGCTTTTTTGCAGCTCTTGTCTTACCTGATTTGACGCCGCCTTTCTTGCCCGCTTCCTGAAGCTCTTCTTTTGTCATGTCCTTAAAGCTCTTTCCCATCCGTTTCACCTGCCTTTCATATCAATCTATTTACACCTTATTCTTCGCTGGCTTATATGAATATTCATATCCATACTTCTTTGCGTTTCTGCTGAGCCACTTACTGAGATCCGCATCATAGTTGTCACTACTTACCTTGACGCTATGAATGGCTTTGTTGAACTCCGTAGCCTTAAAATGTGGTTTCTTTTTAATCGTATATGTTCCTGCTCTTCTTTTGCTGTATAGCTTAGGATCTATACCTCTAGGCGGCAATGCGTTTCTGCTGCTTGCTGTTACCGCCTTTTGCCCACTACCTGCCCATGTCTCAAGGTCTGCCCCACTAAAATTGCCCCATCCATTCGCTGGATGATTGTGTATAAAGTGCTTACCTTCGCTTTCAAATGCATCATAACTCACACTACCTCTGGAACCCTTATAATAATGTGTCACATATCCATTATCATCCACTTGGACTCCCCATTCTCGACCACTCTTGGTGTGCTTATCATTAAAATTCTTGATAACCCTGTCTATACTTCCTGTATTCTTTGAACCATTCATCCAGGCAGGAAACAACTTCTCAGATGACTTACCTCTTCCATTTGAAAATGATAGCCCCCTATCTCCTTGCTTTGCCCTGAATGCGTTTGCTCCTCTGCCACCCAATTGCTTTACCTCCACGAAAAAAGGACACTTCACAATGAAGTGTCCCAACGTACTATAACTATGTAATATCTATTCTTCCTCTATCGGGAACCACAAACTGCTGTCGTCATTCACGCACATACATAAAGGATTGTTAAATGCATCCTCCTCAGATTCCCAAAACTCTTTAAGTTTTTTATCTCCAAGCATTCCATTCTCATAGAGGTCATCTATATTCTTGAATGTTATCTCCTCATCCGTATCATAATTAACGATTGATGCTGGACTATAATATATAAAATAATCTCCAATCCTGAATGCCTGCGCTTTCTTCATATGGTGTAAAAATGTGTCCTTAAGCATATCTCCCACCTAACCTCTCTTAAATGCTTTATTGTCATAATATTTCACCTGAATACTGTCAGGGAATTTATAACCTATATCACCGCCATATACAAGCACTCTCTTTGGCCTGATGCGCTTGAGTGCTTCTGTCATTCCATTATACCACATCTGCTTATTTTCGTCATCCAGCTTGACTCCAATAGTTGACACTGAAACAGTTCCACCCTGTTGTATTCCATCAAAACAGAATGTATATGTTTCTTTCTCAGCCCATGAAAGCGTTGGTATAACGGTAATACCCACATCCTGCATCATCTGACCGATGAGACGGCTTCTGTACACGTTCCATATCTTCATAGGCATCGGCATGTCCATGTACAGACTGAAGTCTGGAGTAAATACACAGTCAAACTCTCTCAGCTTGTCCATGTACCGTTGTGGGCTGTTCCAGATTCGCTCAAACTGGTAGTCATCAATGTAAAAATGTACTCCACATCTACGCTTCTTTGTGGATAGAACATAATTGAATGATATCAGCTCATCCGGCTCTGCATTCTGTGCCTCGATAATTGGCATCTGATAAAATCCCTCTGCCCTTGCTCCGTCAAAATCATCAAGGTTATATTCCTCGTATGTTCGCTCTCGTTCATCGCCGTAGTATCCGTCATCCTCATCATCCTCAAGCAGGTCTGGAACATCAAAACCAAAGTCTGCCATGTCAAAATCCTCTATGGCTGTAAGCTCCTGGTTGAGCAAATCCAAGTCAAAACCACTGTTCATGGTCAACTTGTTGTGCGCCAGGATATATGCTTTCTTCTGCTGCTCTGTGAGCTCCGTAAGCCTTATACAAGGCAGTTCGGTATATCCAAGCTCCTTGGCTGCCAAGAGCCTCCCATGTCCCTCTATCAGGACGTTACCCTCGTCTATTGCAAGCGGATCATTGAAGCCAAACTCACTGATAGACTGCTTTATCTGCTCAACCTGTTCCTGCGGATGCTTCTTTGCATTCTTGGCATATGGTATTAACTTATCAATATCAACATATTCAATCTGCATATCTGCCTCTTCCTAGCTTCGATATAGGTTCGAAGCTATACTTTCTTTCTCACTCTCTTCGGAATCACAATCTTGTATAGTGGCTTACATACACTTATCACCTCTCCACCCAACTTTATAGTCGGCTGAAGTTTATATATCTTAGTGCACTTAACCATCACCTTTAACATGGCTATTGGTAAAGCCAATCTGCCAAATATCGGATGTATATATTCAAAACTATATTCAGGTCTCACAATCTCAAATCTTTTAATCTTACTCATATCTCACCTCAAACCTCACCTCAAACAAAATAGCCCAGTGGGGGAGAGAATCAATAACGGCATTTTCACATTTTACGATTTAGGAGTTTACATTTTAACCACTGGGCATAAGAAAAGGGACACAACCGAAATGGCAAACGGTCATGCCCCTTATGAATCATATATTTTTATTGTTCTACGATAGCATATATAAATGTAAGATTGTGTAATACTATATACAAAAGCACAGAATTTTACATTTTTTATGAGCTATACTTATAAATTTAGTATTTTTTTAGAGAACTCTTCAAGAGCCCATCCATGCATACTTCTTATATATTCGTATGTATAGTTCATATCATCAGCAATCGTTTTAAGTCGCTTGTACTCAACATATCTTTTGTACAATATGTTCATATACTTTGTATTGCCGAGGCTCTGTATTTGAGTAATTATTTCATTCTTAAGCTTGGTGTATCTTCTGATATCTTTTTTTATTTCACGCTCAAGATCAACGTATCTGCCAACTTTATTCCCCATTAAATCTTGTGAAACACTTGTTTGTACTTTTTCACTTGAGTAATCAAACGCTCCTGTACTTAGGGCCATTTCCTTAAGCTCATCGTATTCTTGCTGTTTCTGTCTGATCTTCACATCAAGAAGCTCCACCTGTTTCAAATATTCTTTCGCTTTCACCGCCTCACCTCCTACTTGTTCTCCCGGATGGTGAAATCCAAACCTGTTTCTTCCTTCAAAGTCTGTATAAGATCATCCCATATGATATCCCCATCACATATAGCCTCTGTCTTTGAATTAAATCTTTCACAGAACCTATCAAGCCTCTTCTGTCCAAAATCGAACTCATCACGTAAGACCATGCAGGGCATAATCAAAATCTTGTCTATCGTATTTAACTTGATCTTATATACTGACTCATCAAGCTGCTTCTGGTTGACCTCAAGCGGAACAAACATGGCTCCTCTGGTCTTGAGTTCTTTCTCTGCCGCTTCCATGCCCTGTGTCTTGATGACATTCATCAGCCATGCAGCACCCGCCATTCTTGCTTCGTGTAGCTTTCTATCTGATTTTGCCATACTTCTACTCCTTCCGCATGAATCTGTTCATCAAATGGTTGTCAGGATCCATCTTCATTCTGAATCCTATCTGTCCTTTATCCTCTATCACTCCCGGATCATTGAGCTCTGCACCGTCAAGAAATCTGTGGAGCTCATTCATGCAGTCCGAACATAAATCCTTTGTCTCTACTGCATCATCGAACACATCAACTACCCTTGCCCTTATTGCTGCTCCGTGTTCAAATGGCAGGTCATAGAACCCGCCGCATCTATCACATTTGCCTGCGTATGCCATTATTCATCACTCTCCTCTTTCTGTGTGCTAACTATTTCTTTGATTTTAGGCCTAATATACTCACCAAAAATTTGCGTAACTTTCAAAACATCTGATGGATATCTGTATACTGTTAACTCCCAAACATTATCATAGTCATTGTTGTTATCTTCAAACGCTCTTATAAACTCACTTGCATCATCCGGGCATCCATATAGCTCCACTACCTGGAATATATCATCAAGTTTTTCCCTATCCTCTTTGTCTTCGCTCCAGTAATCATATATTTGCTTTTTTGTAGCTTCATAGTCGAAAACATCTTCATTACCATAAAGTTTATAAAGAATATATTCAGGCTCGCATCTCGCCATGAGTTCGAGGAAACTCTCTGTTGATGGTGTTTCATACCATTTGTATCCGTAGTTACCACAGTCGGAAGTAATTGTTAATTCATACCTGTCAAGATTAAACATAAATCTCGCCCATAAGCATGAACCATAATCTGAATCTCCCTTTTCCTGTCTGTATTCAAGACATAGGATATTCGGTTTTATTTCACTTACTTTCATCCACTCCACCTCTCTTCACGATCTCCACAGCATCATCAAAATTAACCACCAGCTCTCCGCCCATACCAGAATTGCCGTACCTTTCAAATGACTTGTCCTGTAGCTCTGTAACAACCTTGTCCACATCATAGACTGTTGGCTGCTCCTCAATAAATTTTTCAGTCTCAATTCTCATTGACTTCTCTGACTTACGTTTCTCTAGTCCTTGTTTCTCAAGTGCCTTTATCGCCATATCAAATGCCTTTCCGGTATCATTCACATAGGCATAATGTGAATATCTATAATCTGTTGTTTCCTTTAATTTGGCTATTGCTTCTCTCTCTTCCATATTCCCACACTCCTATCTTCTCAGCCTTGCCACGGCTGCATTCCATTCGTTTATAAAATTCAGTACCCACGTAGCCGGATATGTGCATGCTCCAAGCTGTTTTGATGTTTCAAATGCTCTTGCCCAGTTTGGATCCTGTTTTGTCACCTCTGATACCTTTGCCATCCTTACACCTCCACTTCATCATCTGCCGGAAACCGGAACACCTTCGGTGGTGTGAAACAGAATGCCTGCTGATAGCCACTACCCTGTAGGATTCCTGGACCGCCGTTACAAGATATGTAACTTCCGTACATCTTCGTCATATCTTCCAGTACCTTTTCTGCCTTTTCCATAGAACTATATTCAGCCATAATTGTGGATTTTTCTGAATTGTTATCCCAACTGTATATTATTCTTGTTTCTTCACTCTCATCATGCATAGCGATAGTTCCATTTTCATACTCAGCATCTATATAGCCCCAGCCTTTCTGACTGATTAACCTCATTACACGCCCTCCTGTTCCATGCTTTAACTTCTTTTCTCTCTGCGGCATTATAAGAACCCGCCCATGTTCCACCGCTTCTTCCGTGACAATTACAACAAATAATCTGTGCCCAAAATCCTTTATTTTCACCAGGTATACGCTCATAATTCAATTTTGCTTTCCCACTGCAAAACGGACACGGCTTTAATTCTTCACTCATTGTTCATCACTCCTCAACCTTCCTTTCCGCCTCAAGCCATCTGCGAGTACACTCATTGCAATGCTGCTCATCCCTCTGACATACAATCTCATCAAATCCAACCTCATTTGGGCACATGACAATCTGCGCCAGCTCTGTATCACTGAGCGACCGGATGTAGTCGCCGTTTGTCATTGGCTCATAGTTGTCAACTGCATTCTTGGTGCAGTGTGCGCATGGCTCCTGTGTCTCGTCCATGGCTCTGTATTTGCATGTATGACAGCTTTCTTCTCTTACAGGTCTTATCTCCATCGTATCCCTCCGTTCTTGATCATGTTACGGATATCCCACGTACTAAAGCTCTCAAGATATCCTGACACGCTCTTCATAACAACATAGCGTCTATGTACCTCCATGATGGTCCATCTTTTCCACACCATCACCGGTATATAGCCTTCTCTGTCTCCTTTGGTCTGTATCCTCACCACCTGCCCAGGACGGCAGATGGTGTTGTATATTGCGTCTATTTCAAAATCCGTCATGCTCATTCTCCTTTTACTCGGTCAGGAACTTATTGATGAAATACTGCTGTCCTTTGCCTGTTACCTTTGTTGTTCTAGTCTCCCTGACAGATCCATCAGAATTAACAACAGTGCTGATTTTTACCTCGAATAATCCCATATCCATGCTTCTCTGAGTTGGTGCGTTTCTATCCGTTCTTTTATTGCCCCTGATCAAATATCCATTTTCTCTCAGCCACTCATACAGTCTGTTCTGTCCAATATTGACACCATTCTGTTTCAATATCTTGGCAAGTTCTCCGACCAATATCGATGTATGGCTTGCAGCTACTGCATCAGCAAATATAGCCTTAGGTTTCATGGTCTCAATCTGCTTGTCTCTCTCCTGTATCTTGTTCTGAGCCACCTGCAAGGCTCTGGCCATTAATTCATCATCCGTCATAGTCTCCTGCCCGGCTATGTAGCCGCCGTTCTTACGGATTGACGGCAACACCTCGGATGTTACCCAGCGTTTGAACCGCTTTGCGTTTGGAAGCTTACTGCCAAGAATCAAGCTGTAAAGTCCACTTTCGTTTATAAGGGTCAGTCCTCTAGTTGGAATATCAAAGGTCGGGAAATGCGACCTTTGGATTACTGTCCTATCATCCTCGTCTATATGAGTTGAAATTGCATCTTTGGTGTTGCTATACCCCAGTATTTCAGCCACATCTTTTCCCACAAACCAAGGCTCGCCATCTATATTCACTGTTCTTATCTCTCCAAATTCTTTATTTTCATATATCTTTAAATCGTTCACTAAAAGCCTCCTCTATACAAAACACAACTGTCCATTCTCTTCTTCGCCTATCCTCATGTTTGGCATCCTCTTCCTTACACACAGCTCCGGAAGATTTGATCTCACCATCGCCGCCGGTATAGGTGGACAAACTGCATTTCCACATCTCTTAACCTGTTCGCTTCTTGAATATGTCTTACCTGTGCTGTCATGATCTATAATGTAATCATCTGGGAACCCCTGGCATCCATATAGCTCCTTTGGCTCAAGCATTCTGAGACCAATGTCCACTATCTGATACTCAACACCTTGGATTGTTACAAGCCCGAACCGATCTCTTGATGTCACTGTATCAAGCGGCTGTTCTATATCCTGTCCTGTACCCTCACCATAGTATTTAATCAGAAATGTTCTGACCTCTCCAAAATGTCCGGCTGATGTCGTCACTGTATGCAGTGGCTCTCTCTCATCCTGCCCTATCCCTGTCTTGTAAAACTTGCTGAGGAACGAAGTCACAAGGCCATATCTGTTTGAGCTGTCTACTGTCATGATCGGATTCTCTATACCTTGACCTCTTACCTCATCTGAATTGGTCTCCGAATGATATTGAATAAGTGTAGGACTTATTAGACAGTGTTCATTCTTGCTGACAATAGTTGTAAGTGGTTCTCTCACATCTTTGCTACGATCTGCAGAGAATCCAGTCTGACCTATCTGAACCATATATGGTTCTACAACTCCATATCCGTGCTTCCCTGTAATCGTCGGCATTGGATCTCTTATGTCCTGTGGCTTTCTATCGCCGCCATGATTGCACTGGATGATGAACGGCTCTGGATTATCCAGAACGAACTTCTTCAGCCCTCTTGCAATCCTCTGCATAGTCTTTGGTGCAAGTGGCCTCACCGCCCGGATACCATACTTCTCTTTGATCTGCTCTGATGTATCAAAGATACTCGGACATGGCAGGCTGAAATCAAGCTGTGTATATGCTCCAACATAAGGCTTGAGCAGTCCCGCCTTGACCTCTTCACTGTCTGCCGGTGCATGTGTAGGCTTTGGCCACATGATAGGTACACCATCACACCTTGCGATCATGAAAAGCCTTTTTCTCTTGGTCGGTGCTCCGTAGTCTGCCGCCACAAGCTCTCTGAACTGTACCTCATATCCCAGCTCATTGAGCTGCTTTACAAATTGCCTGAATGTATCTCCTTGCTTTGCCCTTATTGGATGATGTCCTCTGTTGAGCGGTCCCCATGTCTTGAACTCCTCAACGTTCTCCAGCATGATCACTCTCGGTCTCACAAGTGCCGCCCATCTGCAGGCTACCCATGCAAGCCCTCGGATGTTCTTGTCCTTTGGCTTGCCACCCTTGGCCTTACTGAAATGCTTGCAGTCCGGAGAGAACCAGGCAAGGGCTACCGGATGTCCCTCACAGGCTTTCACAGGATCAACCGCCCACACGTTCTCACAATAGTGCTTTGTATTCGGATGATTGACCTTATGCATCCTGATGGCTTCCGGGTCATGGTTGATTGCTATATCAACACTGTATCCTGTTGCCATCTCAATTCCTGTTGATGCTCCACCGCCTCCGGCAAAGTTATCAACGATAAGCTCTCCGTTTATCATGGCAGCACCTCCGGGTAATCATATATACTCAGCTGTACCGCCGGTACATCTTCCCACGGCACTCCGACATAGTCCAGGACTCTTCCCCAGCCGAATTTCTCTCCAGTCTCTGGATCCGTGCAACACCTGTACATATAGAACTCCCATTCCTTTGGATTCCGCTCTCTGAGCCTATCAAATCTGTGTGGTCGATCTTCCATGTGGATTCCGAAGCCACACATGCTGCAGCCTGTCCGCTGTGCTCCTGTAGTCCGAAGATTTCCACACGGATCCCGTACTACATCTCCGTAAATATCAGGTATTATGCTATCCACCGGCTCATATGGTATTACATTTCCGTTCTTGTCTTTGCTGTAAGGTTGCTCATAATACAACTTCTCAAACACATCTACATTTTTGTGATACCAATCATCCATTTCCAACGCCAGCTTTAATATGTCATTTCGCATATACGGAGCAAACGGAGCCGAACGCATTGTGGTTTTTCCGTAGTAGTTACATCCGTGATCAGTAAGCGCTTCTTCTCTCTGTCCGCCTTCGGATGCCATCATGCCAAGGAACGGATAGCTTGAATGAGCCTTAGCCCAGTCATCGCATGGCTTCTCTTTCAGCCAGTAACAGCAATCATTTGACACCTTGAAATTCGGCTTGTAATACATGACACCTTCATTCTCGTTCTCATATCCACCGAATAGATTGAGCCACTTCTGCGGCAGCTTCATGCGACTGTTCTTCTGGAAGTGCCCCAGCTCTCCGCATTCACCTGTGATTATTGCATGTCTGACTGTCTTATTGTTCTCTGTCGGATTCTGAAGCAGTGCTATCTTGCCCGCTATCCTCTTGCTGATAACCGGGAACCCAACCTCATTGAGTACCTCAACTTTTGTCTTGAGTGGGTTCAGGATTGTCACTCCAAGAGCTTTATGTACTCGCTGTATACTCTTATCTTCCAGAGATGACACTGATATCGCTGGAACATTGATCCCTATCGACTTCAGGAATACGTGTAGTGTAATACTGTCAAGACCGCCAACGCTCACATGAGCCGCCTTGTCACGTCTCTGCATCTGCTCCATGAACTCTTCGGCTCTAAGCCTGGAACGCCGCACCTTAACTTCATACGGCTGGTTCTGGAGCATTATCATTCTGTCTCTTGCTTCTTTCTTACGTTTCTTGTATTCCGCTAAACCCTCGTCAGGGCTATCAAGTTCGCCGTCCTCTCCGAAAATTCTTGTTATTAAGTCTTCGTTCATTCACTTCTCAGGAACCCGCTATAGCATTACCCCGGCCGGAGGTTCGGCTCCTTTCATGTGTTATTTATTATTCAGCTCATCCGCAAGCATCTTCTCAAGCTGACTAAGCTTCTCTGTATTATCAGTCTGCTTAAAGTTTGCAAATCCATTTGGATTCACGTTCCGTGGCTGCCCTCGGCTCTTACCGTCATCCTTAAGCGCATATAGGCCTGTCCATCCCTGCATTATCGACTGATTGAGAATCTGTACCTGCTCATGCTTATCGTGAGATAACGACTCCAGCTTGTTCATCATCAGCGTTATGGCCCTGTCACTCATAGGCTTCTTGATACCTTTCCGGAACTTGATGAACCCTATAATGGCATCATTAAGCTCTGGATCATCGCTGTACACTGGTTCAGACTTTGGTACTGTCTCCCCGCCTTTTTCTTTTGTATTTTTCTTTTTACTCTCTTTCTCTATATCTATTTCTATATCTGTACGGCTAACATTAGCTTTACTGTTAGTTTTACAGTTAGTTTTACAACCATTTACATCAGACTTATTATTAACATCACCTGTTAACCTCTTCTGTTTTTCCCTGTAATCTCTCATGTAATCCTTCATGTAAGCCTTTTTATTATCAAGCTGATCAAGCGTCTGGTACTTACCCCAATTTGGAATTGTGATCACTCCATCCACAATCTCAATCATGCCGTACATTGCAAATATATCTATGGCCTGTTTTACCATGGCTGGCTTCTGGCCAAACAATGTAGCAAGCATATCAGCGGTATATGCCACACCGCCCTGAGCAAATACACCGCTATTATTCATGCGCCCCGCAAGGCACAACAGTTTAATCCATATGAGGATTATTGAATCTCCCTTGGGAAGAGCAGATATAAGCATAATCTTGTCATCTGTGAATATATCTGTTGCCAGCTTTATCCATTTTGCTTCTGCCACCCATGTCACACCTCCTTGATTCTGATTCCATACTTATAAAGCATCAACTTACGCTTTATGATGTATTCCTTTGTTCTCATGCCCTTTGTATCTTCCACAACCATTTCAAATCCATCCCAGTAAACGAAGTCCGCTATGTATGAGCACTTACGCTCCAGGAGCTTTCCCGGTTTGAATCTGCCCTTGTTGGGTCCTTTTTCATAGATCTCATTCGTGTATTCTCTCTGAGCTGGAATAAGCTCAAATTCTCTCTGAAGCTGCAAGCCTGTTATCTTGCCAGCTTTCTCAAGCAATTTCAGCTCTGTATACCTCTGTGCCTCTTTCTTGCTGTCAAATGTGATGCCGTCTATTACAGCTTTCCTGTTGCCGTATTTAGCTCGTGATCTGTTCCAAGCCATTGTTACTCCTTTCTCCCTGTCGCCCTAAAATAAGAGCAACAGGGATATATGCTAAGACATTACGCTGCGTGTTGTGATGTATTATGTAATGTCAATGTAACCTACTTGAAACTTCCGAATAGTGCCGCCTCGGCAGCGTTCATCTCTGGCTGTGGATTTTCTGCTGGTGTCGGCTGTGGATCCTGAACACTGTTCTGTGTATTCTGAGCATTATTCTGAGTATCCTGTGGCTCTGCCTGTGGAGCCTGTGGAACCTGTGCTTCTGGTTCATTCACCTCTGTTGCTGTGGCTTCCACATACTCATCATTCTCAACGTATGTAGGATGTCCTTCTGCGTCCAAGGTTGCCATGTCGCCCTCAAATGCCTTCTGGAGTTCTATGCTCATTACTCCCCACTTGCTGATCAGCTGTCGGAGCATTGTCTTGTAAGCCATGCCATCAAAATTCTTGTACCAGAATGATGAATACATCCATGAATCTCTCGGATCATAATTGCCAGCCTCATAGTCCGCATATGATACTCTCTGCTTCTCTCCATACTTTGTCTTGACCTTTCCAGCGTCCTTGTAGAATGCCGGTGAATACTTGTCCGCATGAGCAAGCATCTGGGCCTTACTCCAATACATTGTCTTCCTGAATCCGTTCACAAGCTCAAACATTGCATAGTAGCCGATTGTCTCAGCCTCTTCACGCTTGTCCCAGTCATCCACCATGAGATTGACCTTGATATCCTCGTTCAAAGGATCGAAATACTCAAGTTCTCCCTCTTTGATAGCGACAACATTCAGTCTCTTATACTGACCGGAACGGATAGCCAACTGAATATATCCCTTATATCCCATCTGGAACTGAGCCTCTTTTGTGCCTGCCTTGGTGTTATTGAACGGAACCATGTAATAGTGTCCGAGCTGTGGTGATGGTGAAAGCTGTAAGCTCTCACCAAGGAGTGCAGCGGAAAGAATCGACTGATTCGTGCACTCCTGAAGTGTAGGATTGGTGTTGTATGCTGATACGATAGCAGATATGAACCTCTGTCCATTCTTGCCACCAACCACCTTGTTGATCTGATTCTTGATTGCATCCTGTGTAAGGTATGCTGTGATTCCAAGATTCTGCTGTGCTTTGCCTCTTGTTGCTAAACTGTTATTTACTGCCATTATTTTCTACCTCCGCTACTATACTCATTAACTCTGTCCCCAGGTCTAACATATCAATACTGCTGCTATTTAACTTTGCGATCTCTACAGCCTTGTCTATAATCTGCTTTGCCGCATCTGTTCCAAAGTCTTCTTCCACGATGGCTCGTACGCTTCTTATAGCTGTCATCATTTCGGCGATCAGCATGATTGTCGACCCATCCAAGTGCACCGAACCTTTATTTAATACGATCATCTTGTATACCTCCTAATGCATAATCATATCTTCTAACATCTTGTGCAGTACCTCTTTCAGAGCCTGTGGCATTTCCCTTATGTTGTCCTTGTTTATATTGGCTTTTGGCAATATCTTAAATAAAACATCATCTATGAGGTCACTCATAATCTCGTCAAGGTCTCCCTCAGCTTTTGACGCTTCCATGGCTCTGCTTATCATTTCTTCTGTAGCAACATCTCCATATCTTTTAGCAAGCGACTCTCTTAAACTCTTCATTGCAAGTGCTAATTCTGATATAAGCACAGGTGTTGTTCCTCTCATTGATACTGATCCCATTTCTGACTTAATCATCTTGTTACCTCCTACTTAATCGCTCTAAATGTTATATTTCTGCTCTGGAAGAACTCTCTCAAGGCTGCTGCATCATCCGTTGTAAGTTCAACCTCAAACTTGACTACCATCTTCTGTGGTTCCGGCTGTGATTCCTCTACTGGTGCTGGCTGTGCATCCTCAGGTGGTGTCATAGCCTGTGCCATTGCGGCTCTCTGCTCCTCGGCAGCTCTCTCCTGTGCCTTGCGTTCTTCTTCAGCCTTTCGTCTTGCCTCTTCTGCTGCTTTTCGTGCCTCTTCTGCAGCCTTTCTCCTTGCCTCTGCCTCAGCCTTTGCCTTTGCGATCTCTGACATTCTCTTAGCCTCAGAAATGGCCTTGTTAATGTCTAATGTCTCCTTAAATACCTCTGTAGCCTCAAAGCCAAACTCCGGGAGCTGACTGAGTGTAAGCACTCCATTGCCGATCTCATACATTCTTGACTTCATTTGATCTTCTATACTCTTCATTGATACCGATGCATTCAACCACTTAGGATCCCAGATCTTTTCCAACGTGACAAAGTTCTGGAAACCTATCTGAGAGAACAGATCTTCAATGGCTTTCTGCTTTTCAGCTTTGCGTTTCTCATCGTATGCCTTGACCTGTTCGTCTATCACCGCTATAGGCTTGTCTATGATACCTATGATCTCGTTGATCTGAGCCTTAAACACATTAAACGGCTGCATGTATTCTTTCTCTCTCCTGATGCGCTCATCATTGAGGGCTCTCTTCAGCTTGTTCAGATTGGCCTTGTCTGCCTTTGCATCCTTGATCTGATCATCTGTGTAAACAAGTGTCTCATAAAATGAGACCTTAGATGTAAGCTCAGCCTTAAGCTCATCATAGTTAAAATCAATCTTCTCTGGTATCGCTACCTCATTAACTCTTAATTCCATTTTTAACCTCCTAATTCAGCACCAGCTCATACTGGTTATTGTTCTTGTTCTCTCGTATCATCGACATGATACGCTGTGTCTGTCGCTGTCTCTCTTCCTCACAGTCGCAGTGCTCGCCTGGATCCAAGTAAGCACCGCATTGCGGACATTCGTTGTAATACATTGCATCTCTCCTATATCTCCGGGAGTATCAGCGGTGGTTCTTTCCTCACCTGTACGCACTCCCAGAAGTCTCTTTCAGCGTCAATAAGATACTGAATGTCATCCTCTACCTCCGACCGCTCTATCTTGTAGTGCCTCGTCTGCAGGTATACATCACCGTTAAACTCCGACTTAAGCTGAGCCTTGAGCACCGCAAAGTCAAATTCCGTCACCATGAGATAGTGCAACACCTGTATGTAATAGTTATCCGGGATCCTATGATCCCACTTCTCCTTTTGTCTTGACTGCAGAATGTTGGTAGTCTTGCACTCCCACACACCCTTGCGGCCATCCTGATCTAAAAGCCAGCCATCAAGAGATGCATGCGCCCACGGGTACTTGTCATTTGTGAACATGTTGTTTTCCACATACCCAACTTGATACTCTGGATAATCCAACTTGAATAGCTCCCTCAGATGCTTTTCTGCCTCTGTTCCATACTTGACATAAGGCTTATCCGATATGTCCTCCGGCTCTATGCCGTAGGCTTTCTCTTTAAATAGATCCACGTTGGTCTTGTAGGGGTTCATTCCCACAATAGCCGAGGCATCCGACCCACCTATCTTGGTTCTTGCCCTGAGCCATTCTTCATGGCTGCCAAGGGCTTTCATACTTACCATGGCTGTTCACTTTCTCTCTGATCTTCAATCCTGTTCATCTGCTCCACTGTGTTAAGCAGTCCCAGCTCTGTGAATACTGTTCCAAGCAAATATGCTATGAGGCTGCCAACCGGGAGAGCCATAACCAAAGCCGTGTTAAATATGATGTTATATGCCATAATGATCAGTATTATCAGCATCGCCGCAAGGCACACCGCCTTGACAGCCTTCGTGTCTAAGTTTCTCTTCATTGCTTTTCTTCCCCTTTTCTGCTATGATTTTCTTGAGTATTTTTCTATGCACCGGCGGAACTGCAATTCCAAAGGTGCTTTTTTTGTTTCACTCAGCCTCCAGACTTCGTGGTTTAAATGGATCTGACAAGTCCATACCCTCTGCCTCAGCCAAGAACCTATCCAACTCCTGTTTACGGACTTTGTAAGCTCCCAATTTCATAAATTTAAGCTGTCCGCTTTTCCTAAGCCTGTGTACATACGCAACATTTGTATGTAATATTTCCGCTACCTCAGCAACTGTGTATATTGTTGTTTCTTCCGTTGTTCTCACCTCCTTTTTGCGTAATGTTTTGCAACATGTAACAGACGAGTATTTTCAAAAAATGCAAATATTTTTTACACGTCTTTCTCTATGACCAGCTTCAACCCAACCGCTTTCAATAAGCTGTCGGCATTAGTCAATGTCATTCCTCTTTTATCTGATTCCCACATGTACAAGCTCCTGTCAGTAAATCCTGCCTTTTCAGCCAATTTACGTTTTGACATGCCCTGTCTGAGTCTTTCTCCCTCAACAGCCTGTAATATTGTTTCCTTATCCACTTGACTACCTCCTTATATTTAGATACGATATATACTGGTATGAACATATGTTTATAACTAAATACAACGAAAGGAAGTGAAAACTATACCTATGAATAGAACTGTCGTATCTTCAAGTAGAATTCACAGTGTAGGCTGGGAAAACAACACATTAGAGATACAGTTTCATAATGGTGCTATTTACCAGTACCATGGCGTATCTGAAACTGAGTATCGTAACTTTATGAACTCACCATCTCTTGGTTCTGCATTATCAAAACTTGATAAAATGCACCCATACAACCGTGTATAATCTCAACCTAACATCTACAGGGCGGCCGACTAACTCTCGGTCGCTTTGTTGTTATTCGGAATACTTGCATCCGTATGTATCACCTTGACTCCATCCAGTGACACAACAACCGAATCATATGGCGTAAATTCATTCTCCTGTAAAAACTGTCTTACGCTCTCACAGGTTTTCTCCAGTTCTCTTAATTTATCTTTTTCCATGTATCTCACTTGCCTTTCTTCTTACCAAGGCGGGCTCTTGTTTTCATCATGGAGTCAAGAGTCCGTGCCATGGAATCCTTGTAGTCACACATATAGTTATCGTCTCTAACCTTCTTGCACAGGTACTTTATTGTCTTGTCCACTTCTTTCTTAAGTTTCTTTGTCTTCATCGTTCCCATCTCCTTTCCTTCTTGATTTCCAAATGTCGAAAATCAACCTTCCGACAAATGTCCCAATGGCTATGCCAATGATCGTGGTCAACATCTTTTCTTTACCTCTCATCTGTATTCTTTCTGAATTATGAGTGTGTCGATAGGCTTATACTCCAGCAGCTTTCTGATTGTCTGGAGCTCTTTTCTTATCTGTACAAGCTCTGTGTATATCTTCTTGAGCATTACTTCCCTCCTTTCTTCTTGTCGTCCTCATCATTTCACCCTATAATTTCCATAGGTGCATCAAGCATCAATCCATACGAAAGAAGGTGAAACTATGAAGATTTATGCATGTCTTATTGGCAACTGGGTGTGTTTGAACGATGACCCAGATTGCAAAATAGGTAACGATGGCAAGTCTCCTGATATGTGGTATGAAGAAAACGCAGTTATCTACGCTCCTGAAAATCGCAAGCCAGATACCTATTACGAACTTGACTATGTGAAAATTCTTTACAAGGGTGTTGTCTACCGAATAAATCCTATATTTATTCAGACTGTCGAAGGTTAGAATCACACTTAGCCAGTTCCTTAAAGACTTTGTCGGTATCCCTTAATGGTGTTGTGTTTGACATTAAGCGGATATCGGCATTGAATCTCTGATTCACTTCTCTCTCCAACTTAACCCAGTCCAAATAACTGATTCCGTCCAGTGCTTCCAGTATTTTGTTTAACTTCCCTGTTGTCATGCCTCTCCTTTCTCTTATCGGTTAAACTCTGTTTAACTTTCTAAGCAAAAAAATACGCTGGATAGTCCTTTAAATCAATGTCAAGTAGTTCAGCCCACTTGTTCATCTCTTCCTGAGTAAATCCAGTTCTACAGTTCAACTTCTTTGATACAGAATTACTTGATAATCCCAATGCCTTGGCAAAATTACCCTGCGTTCCGTACTTCTCTATTATTCTTCCTCTCAGCTTGTCATACTGATATGGCATTGTCGTACCTCCTTCCATTCGCATTTGTTAAACCTCGTTTAACTTTAATGCTAGTTTAACCCTGTTTAACTCAGTTGTCAACCCTAAAGTTTAAAGTTTTTTAACTTTTTGTTTGATTTCGGTTAAACGTTGTTGTATAATCCAAATATAAAATATGCATATATAGATAGAGGAGGTTTAGTATATGAAATGGCCAACAACTGCTAACCGATTAAAACAAGCTATGAATAATATAAATATGAGTGCACAAGAACTTGCAGATAGAAGTGGAGTTAGCAAAGCCTCCATAAGCCAATATGTTAATGGTAGTCATAAACCATCTAACATATCAGCACCGAAACTTGCAAAAGTTTTAAAAGTAAATGCTATGTGGTTGATGGGATTCGACATGGATGAAGAACCAGCCAAGCCTACATATTACTTTGACGATGAAACAGCTCAGAAAGCACAAGAGATATTCGAGAACAAACAGCTCTCTCTTCTCTTCGATGCCGCAAGGGATGCAGAGCCAGAGGACTTGGAGACAGTTCACACAATGCTCATGGCTCTCAAGAATAAAGAGAAACGATAATGCACATAAAACATCCCACTGATTTTGTTATTGTTTTTCTGACTACATTTGAAAGGGATGATTTCTTTGGAATATATAAACGTACAGATGATGGATTTAAAATCTACCAAGATTAAAGAAACCGTGACCAGTAACGAAGATGGCTCTTATACTATCTTCCTCAATTCACGATTCACTCAGGAACAACTCAATGACGCTTATATCCACGCTATCGGACACATAGACAGGGACGACTTCAACAAAGGCTCTGCCGATGTTGTTGAGGCTTATGCACATGGGCTAACTGAATTGTAAATTGGTAAAAACGCATTATCAAGGCTGCGAAAACAAGCCTCAAATTTTAAACATTTTGTTCATTATATACAAAAAAATGTTTAATTTTCTGAACTTTTAGTATTGACTTTTGATTAAAGGGCATATAATATAAATATACAATATTTATAAGTTAATTTTGCCCTTGGCAACGTCCTCCCACTATAAGGGATGTGACAACGCCCTGGGCTTTTTTTATACCTAAGAGGAGGATATTATGGGAAAAACGAACAACTTATTGCCAGATCAAAAACATCAAATAACTACCGCCATCCTAGTTGATGGAGGGTTTTATAGAAAAAGAGCCCGCTATCTATATGGTGACAAATCACCATCAGAAAGAGCGGACGAATTGAACGAATATTGCTATAAACATCTTCGTGATAAATATGAAAATAGATATTTGTACCGCATATTCTATTATGATTGTCCACCTGCAGAGAAGAATATATATAATCCCTTGACTAATAAGAGTGAAAATTTGAAAAAATCAAGCGAATATATCTGGATGACTGATTTTCTAAATGAATTAAAACATCATAGAAAATTTGCCCTCAGATTAGGTCGCTTATCCGATACACAACTCAACTATCATCTTAACACTGAGGCTACCAAAAAACTTCTTCAAGGCAAATTGGAAGTTGAGGATATAAGTCAGCAAGATCTTGTTCTTAATATAGAGCAAAAAGGGGTTGATATGAGAATTGGTGTGGATATATCGTCTCTTGCTTTTAAAAACCAAGTAAATCAAATTGTTCTCATTTCTGGTGATAGTGATTTTGTGCCCGCCGCCAAACAGGCTCGAAGAGAAGGCATAGACTTTATACTGGATCCAATGGGTGCACCGATAAAAGAAGATTTATTTGAACACATAGATGGAATACGCACACCTAAATTGAAAACACCAAACAAGGTCGAGGAGATAGAAAAATAATAAGGTAAAAAAACTATAAACCGTATGCTAATGATATTTTTTATAGTTGAATGCGAGATAGATTTTGATTATAATAACTATATTAAGCCGCCTATAGGGCACGAATTTTATGTAGTTATTTTTCTTAATATTTTAGACCTCGCAGAAATGCGGGGTCTTTTACGTTGTATGAACCTATTCCAATTTGGAAATAGTTCAAAATAAAAATCCCCCAGGTGCTGGAACACCTGAGGGAAGTTACCCACAAACCGAAGGCTTATGACTAACGTTTCAACAAACTACATTATATCATAAGCCTTCTCATTTTAGTAGGCTTATTTTTTATGCCTATTTTTAGGAAGGATGATCTATATGAAGATACTTACAAGAAATAGGAACAAGAACAAATTCTATAAAGACGGCAGACCCAAACCAGCAAACTGGGAATACCGCTTTGAAACAGCATCCATAGGTGGTAAGCGATACCATCACAGTGAATCTGGTTTCAATACCAAAAAGGATGCGCTTGATGCCGGTACTGCTGCCCTTGCAGAATATAACAAGTCTGGACAGATTTTTACCCCATCTGATATGTCTTTCTCTGACTATCTTGATTATTGGCTTGATACATACTGCAAGACAAATCTTGCCCAGAGCACATGTGACACTTATCGAAAGAGAATCAATAACCACATCCGCCCTACTCTCGGTGAATATTACTTAAAATCAATTACACCTGCTGCACTTCAGGATCTCATAAATGAGAAATTTAACTCCGGGTATTCACGCAATACCTTGACCGATCTGAAAGGTATACTTACTGGTGCATTTTCTTATGCTGTGGAACCATGCCGGTATATTGCTCAGAGTCCAGCTATATATATAAAGCTCCCTCAGCCAAGGGCAACCTCTGAAGATGTTCCGACAAGGAAAAAAATCCGCCGTGTTGTCACTCATGAAGAATGGAATCATATAATGGCCAGATTCCCAAAAGGGTCTACTGCTCATATACCTCTGATCCTTGGTTATAGATGTGGTCTCCGCATCAGTGAGGCATTTGCCATCACATGGTCCGATATTGATTTTGATAAGGGTACACTATCTGTAAACCGACAGGTGCAGAAATACGATGGTGACAAGCTATACACTATATGTAACCCCAAATACGACAGCTTCAGGACAATATCCCTTGACACAAAAACCATCGAACTCTTACAGGAAGAAAAAGATCACCAGGAGAAAGCCAAACTGTTTTATAGAGAGTTCCATCGCCAGGCAGGCGTTGATAAAGATAACCATATTGTTATGGATGATCCAAACGCTGAACCTATGGAATTTGTTACCCAAAGAGAAAATGGGGAATATATAAAGCCAGACATAATGAAACATGTTAGCCGTGTAATCCACGGCAAGGCTACTAAGAATGGAATAGCTATATCCGAAGATTGGGATTTTCATTCACTAAGACACACACATGCAACCATACTTCTTGAAAAAGGTGTACAAATGCCTATGATACAATACAGACTCGGACATACTGATGTTGAAATAACTGAAAGATATGTTCACCCTACAACTGCCATGAATGTTCAGGTAGAAGATATAATAAATGAGCTATATTAAATATAAAAAATCCACATTTTTTGTCCACGTGTCCACGCAAGATTACGTGGACAAATTTTTTTACGTGGACAAAATGTGGACAAAAACACATTTTATACTGAATGTGGACAAGTTTTTGGAAAATTCTGAATTATCTCACAATTCCCCAAAGCCTTGATTTTACTTAGAATTTACCAGCGTTAGCAGCTTCCTCAACAGAAACAGCTA
>ERZ780076.286-NODE-286-length-27327-cov-6.976423_pt1 | contig 27327 bp, 22 predicted proteins | sample MGYA00511022_ERZ780076 | MGnify/ENA primary metagenome ERZ780076 (study PRJEB29588, sample SAMEA2148733) | human gut metagenome | biome: human gut; feature: human-associated habitat; material: faeces | place: Denmark | collected 2008/2010 ... | reverse complement strand
GTTTTACTGCTTTGATTTTCTTGCTCGTATCTCTCACCAGCCATTCGTTAAAGATATTCCGCAGCGGGGCAAAGTCATTGTCGCCCTGTGCGCTGTCCACTCCGTCATTGATAGCGATGAAGCGGACACCTTTCTGTGGGAAAATCATTTCCGTGTACATTCCCACTTGCAGGTAGTTTCGCCCTAACCTCGACATATCCTTTACGATAACTGTCCCGACTTTTCCGGCTTCAATGTCCGCAAGCATGGCTTGAAAACCGGGTCTTTGAAAGTTCGCACCAGAATAACCGTCGTCCGTGTACCAGCGCAGATTGGAAAAGCCGTTCTGCTTTGCATAGGTTTCAAGGATACGCTTCTGATTGGAAATGGAATTGCTCTCGCCTTGCAGCTCGTCCTCATGGGAAAGTCTTGGGTAAAGGGCGGTAATTGGTTGTTGGTTGGTCTGTCTTAACATAAAATCCTCCGTTTCCGACAGCCAGCCCCACTATTCCGTACCTTGATTGTACCACATGGGGCGGCTGTCTGTATAGCGGCAAAAGCGTCAAATCTGCTTCTTTATGGTCGGTCAAATCGCCGTTTTTTGTGTAGCAGATGATTGGGATTGCATAGTAGAAAAACTCTTGTTCTTATGGTAAAATGGAGCTAATCAATACAAGGGGGTGTGACAATGAAAGGGTTTGTCCGTAACAATCAGTACCTTTCTCTTTGTGGTCTAAATTGTAAATTATGTCCTATGAATTTGGCAGGGCATTGTTCCGGTTGCGGCGTTGATAATCAAAGTTGTAAAATCGCAAAGTGTAGTATTGAACATGGGAAAATCGAATATTGCTTTCAGTGTACCAGCTTCCCTTGTGACAAATACGCTCATATAGATGATTTTGATTCTTTTATAACTCATCATAATCAAATGAATGACATGGAAAAAGCCAGCCAGATAGGGATTCCCGCCTATAATGCTGAACAGGAAGAAAAGCGCAAATTATTGGATTTCCTCTTGTCACACTATAATGACGGGCGCAGAAAAAATCTATTCTGTGTTGCAGTCAATCTCTTAACGATTAAAGAAATTGAAAATATCTTGCAAACAGTTAAATCCGATAAGGATTTTCAAAGTATGGGGAAGAAAGAACAGGCTTCTGTTATCGCAAAACTGTTGCAGGATATAGCTGTTCCAAAAGGCATTGAGTTGAAACTTCGGAAAAAATAAAGTTGTTACTGATATTCCAGCGGTCATGCTCCCCGGCATGACCGCTTTTCCATGTCATCACTTATGCGCTGAACGGTGGCGTATGTCCGGCAGCAGCTTCCGCTTCCAGCACTTTCATCATCTTGTCGGCTGCGGTGTCGGTTGCGCCCTGCTTGAAGAAGCCGGAAACGGTAAGGACGGAGTTGCCCATGCGGATTTCCGTCACACAGTCCGGGCGGCGGTCTGTTTTGGTGGTGCTTGTCTGTTTCGTTTCTGTCATAGGCTCTCCTTTCGCTGCTTCATCAGTTGCTTTAAGCGTTCCAGCTTTTCCTGTGCGGTTTCCTTTCGGAAGTTGCTGCCCGTGAAGCGGACGGGGGCGCACATGGAAGTCAGCCTGTCATAGATACGGGCGTGGGGCGTGTCCTGCGGGTGCTGCAATTCCTCCAGCGTGAGGTTGGTCGTGGCGATCAGCGGCTTGCCGCTTCGGTAACGGCTGTCAATCACGCTGTAAACCTGTTCCAGCCCGTATTCTGTTCCTCGCTCCATACCGAAATCATCAAGTATCAGCAGGGGGTAGCTGCAAAGGCGGGAAATATATTCGTTCCTGCCCTCAAAGCTGGCGGCAAGGTCACCCAGTATCGTTGCAAAGTTTGTCATGCAGACGGCAACCTCTTTTTCCATAAGGGCGTTGGCGATACAGGCGGCAAGGTAGCTTTTTCCTGTCCCCACGCCGCCCCAAAACAGGTAGCCGATATTTTCAGCCTGCATGGTTTCCCAGCTCTCCACATAAAAGCGGGCGGTTTCGGTCTGCGGGTTTCTGCCGTTGTCATGCTCAAATGTCCAGTTCCGCATAGCAGGGTCGGTAAAGCCCCGGCGTTTCAAGTCCTCCACTGTTTCAAGGTGCTTCTGTCGGCTTTCAGCGGCTTCCCGTTTTTCACGGGCTGCCCGCTGGCAGTCGCACTCTGCCGGGTGTCGGTCATGCCCTAACCATTGGGCGGTTTCTTTTGAAAAGTAGGCTTCTTTGGGCGTATGGCACTTGCCGCAGTATAAAAGCCCGTCCTCGCCTGTGTAGTCCTCCGCTTCGGCGGTAGTGGCTGTAATGTCCGTAATCATAGCTTCAATCTCGTTTTTCATAAGCTCTCGCCCTCCTTGCATGAATAATCGGGTATGCCCTGTTTCGGGGCAGCCTTGCCTTTGGCAGCGTCCTCCTGCGCCCACTTGTAAATGGTGGCTGCATGGCTGTGGTACTGCTTCCCGGTGGAAGCGATATGGCAGGAAAGCCGGTCAATATAATACTCCCACTTGTCGGGCAGCTCTGTTTTCAGCCCGGAAAGCTCTGTATCGGTCAGTATCACATTGTTGTATCTGCCATAAGCGGCGGGGGCGGGGTGTCCCGTTTCTCCCTCTCTCTCTTTTTCTATCTCTATCTCTTTCTCTAACTCTATCTCTATCTCTGGTGGACGAATGTCGGACAAATGTCCGCCTTTTGTCCGGGGCGGTAAAAGTGCCTTGTTTTCCAGCCTTGCAGCCCGTTTTCGCTCGGCTTCGGTAGAGGACTGTCCTATCATCAGCTCAATGTCGGTCATATAGAAAGCCCCGCTGTCAAGCTGCTCCACAAGCCCCAACTGCCGGAAAATCTCTAAAGCCCTCTCAACCGTCCCTATCTGGTGGCGGGTCAGTGTCGCTATCATCTGCGCTGTGTAGGGGATATGCTCGTCAAGCTGCAATTTCCCGCCGTTTTTCAGCGATTTTAAGTACAGCTTCAAGAGGATATTGGAATATAAAATCCCGTCTTTCATATCTTCCAGCAGCACAATGGAGTCGCTGTCAAAAAAGTTCTCTTTCAGCTTGAGGTAGTAATACTTGCGGTTATCTGCCATTGTCCCTGTCCTCCTTTTTCCGGCGTTTGGAGTAGTAGCGGGGGCAGAGTATGATAACCGCCCGGAAGCTCTGCTTGCAGCTATGGGTACAGCCCCGGCAGAGGTCGTTGTATGTGATACGGTCGCAGGTGGTATTCCCGACTTTCACTTGCCGCAGGAAAAAAGACCATTCCAGCCGCCGTTTCTTGCTCATTCTTGGCATGGGTGCGCTCCTTTCTGCCGTTTCCGCTGGTGTGGCGGTATCGGCGGTAATTCTGTATCATCTCGGTATCATTTTCGGGGTTTTTCTGCCCTGTAAGCCCGTTAAAAAATCCTTTGGTATTGCGGATAGGGTACGGGGCAGCCCCCTTGTTCTGTATGGGTTCGGGTACATTTTGGGGTGGTTTTTATCGCTCCTGTTCCTGCCTTTTCACAGGCTTGCGCTCCCGGCGTAAAATCTGGTCGATATTGCCCTTGACAGTCTGTAAGCGGCGGTATTCCTCCCGTTTTGCCCGGTAATCGTTGTAGCCGCTGTTTTTCTCTTGGATAAGGGTTTCAATCTCTGCTTGCAGGGCTTTATAGCTCGGCAGCTTGGAAATGCCGTTCTCCCTGAAATAGCGGGCGGCTGCGTCTGCTATGATAAAGTCGCTTTCGTGCTTCTGTCGGTAGGCTGCTTTTGCTTTGGCGTTTTTCTGCTGTTTCAGCCCGTCCCGGACAGGGCGGGTCTTGGAATAGGCAAGCACCTGCCGTTGCAGCTCCTTTTTCCCGTCCAGCGTCTTTTCCACCTGCTTCAGCTCTGTAAGGCTTTCCTGCATGGCGGCATAGGCGGCAGAACAGGCTTCGTCCAGTTCCTCCGGGGAAGAAAAGCCGTACTGCTGATAGGCGGTAACGGTAGCTGCCATTTGCTTTAGGTTGTGCTTTGCCGCCCAGCGGTCATAGCCCACGCCCTTGCCCTCGGCTCGCTTGGCTTCCCGGTCAACCATGCGCTGCAAGGTGTTGTCTGCCGGGGTGGTTTTTGTGGTTTTTTCCCCTTGTGACAGCTTTTTAACCGCGGCAGGGTATTCGAGTATGGCTTTGCTCTGTTCGGCGGCTCTGTGGGCGTTCTGCGTAAGCAGGGCAAGGACAGCAGCCTTGTCAAAATCGTCCCCCAGCTTCCGGGCTGTGATAGGCTTTGTCCTGTCCGGCGTGAGGTAGGAAAGCCGCCCCCGGCTCTCCTTGACGGTCACACCCTCCCGCAGCAAAAGGGAAGAAAACTCGTCAAAGCTGCCAGCTTGGGAAAGTGCCTGCCGTATCGTCCGGCGCAGCTTCGCCTTGTCCGTTTCAAACTTGGTGGGCTTGGTCGGCTGTCCGGCGGCTTCTCTGGCGGCGTTCTCTTTATCAAGGGCAAGCTGCCCTTTCTTTGCCGCCCAGTATTCCCGTTCCGTTATCCGTTCCTTGCTGCCGTTCAAGAGGTCGATTTGGTAAAGCCCCTCCCGGTGGCACATCTCCATGACTTCACTCTTGAAATATTCCATAGCGGCGTTGGTGCAGCGGTGCTTGCAGCCCTCCCGTGTGTCGGCTGGTCTGTCCATGTAGGGCAGAAGCGGGACTTCATAAATCCGCAGGGAGTTGATGACGATATGCACATGGATATTGCCGCTGTGGTTATGCCCGTCCGGGTGGGTGCAGACTAAGGCTTGGTGTCCGGGGAAATGCTCTTTACAGAACTGCTCGCCCAGCTCCTGCGCCCGGTCTACGGTCAAGCCGTTGTCTGTCCCGTCCCGTGGGTCAAAGCTGATGATATAGTGGTGGCTTTTCACATCTTCCCGTTTTTGGTTTTTCTCATAGCGGAGATTAGCCCGCATACAGGCAACAGCGAAATCCTCGCCCCCACAGTTGAGGGAAGAAATGCGGTAATCCTCCCTCGGTATCAGCCGCCCGTTTTCATCAAGGGTGGGCTTCATGGTAAACTCGTCATGCTCAAATGTGAGATAGGCTTCCGCTGCGCCATAGTCCGCATTTTTAGAGCTGATATGTTTGAATGTTGCCAACAGCGTCACCCACTTTCTGCAAGACTTCAAACTTTAGGGCAGCAAGGTCGGAAACCGCCGCCCGTACCTCCCCGGCAAGCTGCGGGTAGGGGCTGTGCCACTCGTTCAGCGTCCGGGCTATCTGGTTTAAGTTGCCGCCGATCCTGCCGTATTCGGCGGTCAGCTTCCCGACAGCGGCAAGCAACTCGTCATTGACGGGGGAAACGGTTATGATGGGGCGTATGGCTGCCCCGGTTATGGCTTGCCGGATAAACTCGGCTTGGCTCATGTTGTAAGCAGAAAGCCTTTCCGCAAACTCGGCGTATTCTTCCTCGGTCATGCGTGTCTTGACTACCCGGCTGCGGTGCGGCGTGTTGTATCGTTTTCGCATGGTAAAACCTCCTTTCTGTGCGTGGTGTCCTCTCACTAATAGGAGAAAAACGGGGTGTGAAGCGGAACTGTTTTTGAAAAATCCGAAAAAATATTTTGAAGGATTTTTAAGCGGCGCAAGCCGCATAAGCAGGGTTTGGGGAAGGCACTCCCCAACAAGATTCCCGCAGGGGCAAAATGAGCGAAAAGCGAATTTTGGTACTGCGGTAGAATCTTGCTCTAAGAAACTGCCGGACTGCCGCTCACTTCCTACTGCCACTTTTTCGGGAAATCGCAACCAGTTTTTTCATAAAAGGCTGCGGGCTGGCGTTCTCCCTCTCTTTCTGGCAAAGACTTTTCCGGCGGCTTGGTCTTTCCCAACAATAAGGCGTTTCAGAAGCTGTGTTTTGCCCGCTGCTTGATAGAAAACGGGAATTTCCCCCTGCTCACTTATCAGTACCGATACTTTCTCGATTTGCCAAAAATGGGCGCAAAAAAAGCAGCAAATCTTTTTCAGACTTACTGCTTCATGTGCCGCTATGGGGCAGCGGTTATTCAGTTGTAAAATAAAAGAGGGCGGTAGCACTTTGGGCTATCGTCCTCTTGGCTACACATTTGCAAAGACAGGCGGGGCTGTCAACGGTGGGCGAAGCCCATTTACTTGCCGTTGACTGGCTCGGCTGGATTTGCTACTTTCGATCTGATGTTTTCTTGTGAAGAATACACTGTATTGACTTTACCTTGATTTTCCTCCTGTGTTACTGTAATATTAAAGTCGTGAATTTCAGAATTTGTACTAGAGATTTCCAAATTCAAAGAAATAGAAATTACGTTTTTATCAAGTTGTAATCCATCTTCTTTGCAATATGTCGCTGAATAACCACTTGCAAGAACTACCTGACCTACCCCATTTTCATCAAGCACAAATAATGTAGCTGATGAACCAGTTTCTTTATTTCGGGCTATCGCAACCAGTTGTATTGGGGCATTTTCAGCGGAACCAAAAACATATTCTAATAATTCAAATGAAGGATAGTCTTGTGGAAAATTTTCAATAAATTTCTCGCCCCGGCTTTCAATAGAACCGGCACTTTCAAGCTCTGGCAGTACTTCTTTTGTGTTGTCATCAGGTGGAGAATTATTAGAACAAGCACTCAACAAAAGTACAAAAGCTAATAGTAATATAAACAATTTGTTTTTCATTGTGCTTTATATACTCCTGTTGGCGTGTATACCGTCATTCCCTTTGGAACTTTTATGGCTGAGTAGCTAGAAGTTGTTACTTTATAATGGACAGAATTTTTTTGTGGTGCATAAGATTCTGTTAATGTTTTATATTCATAAAAAACATTTTCAGGATAGCCGTCCATATAAACCTTGTATTTTAAACGACCAGCTGTTCTAACAGCAGGAATATAAACATTTAACACTTCAAATTTCCCCGGTGCAATACTATATGAGACACCCGCTGATGTTCCTTTTGTCCAACTACGTGAACCGGTAACTTCAACTCCTACTTCCGCCTGCATTTTTGCAAAAACAACATTTGCTTCTGTTGTGCCATTGGCATAACCCGCAATAGATGCGGTGGTTGTTCCGCTTTGTTCATATTGATATGTAATTTGCATAGGACTTGAGCCTTGAGTATTATCGCCTGAAACAGAACCTAATAATTTATGAGTATAATCAATATTCGTATAATTAGGCTCATAACCTACACATTCTCGTATATATACTCCTCTACGTTCTGGTATTCCTGAATCGTTAGCTGCAAAAACAGTAGTGTTCATTGTTGTTACAATAGCTAAAGAAAAAACTATCCCTAATATTGTTTTGATTTTTCTCATTATGGACTTCCTCCTTTGCTTAAAAAGTTATATTTTGTTGTGTGTTTCATCAAACCATTGGCATCATCTCCTTTTGTTTTATAGTACCATATTTTAGCTATTATATCAATTATCAAATTCAATTTTGCTTTTTTTTGGTTAATTTTTCTGAATAGTGAAGGCTGTCTATCAAATTCTTGTGTGTTACTTTACCGCACATGAGCATTCCTTGCTGTATTCACCCACAGATGTGATAGTAACCATATTGAGGCCACAGCGGAGGATACCTGTAAAAGAGATGGAAAACCACGGATAGACGATGTCTTCTTCGTAGTCACGTCTGGAGCGACCTTTTACGATAACATCCGCTTGCACAGAAGCTCTAAAAAGGATACGGTCGTCTTCCGTCTCCTTAAAAGAAACTCCCATTACATGAAGATCATCGAGCTCAGTATAGCTCGGATCAGGAACAAGGCTGGTGTGTAAATTCAGCCCTCCACGATTCTGGAATATGTATGACTTGAGCCGCTTGAACATCAAGTCATAATACTGATCTTCCAGATATGCCGCAAAAGATTTATCCTTACGTGCCAGAAGAAATCCCTCCTTTGTCTTACAGCGCAAACATCGCCATGATTTCCTTCACCATGCGATCCGTCCGAGCTTTGATGATATCTACCGTCCATTCATCCTTATCACAGACGTCATCGTTCAGATTGAGGCCGTTACGATAACCGATGTACTGACCGTTATTATCTTTGCGTTCCTTCTTTTCATTGAAGGCCTTATTGCTCAACGTACTATTGTATCCGGTGATCGTGAGGTTGCCGAAAGTGTGAACATAGAGCGACTGATATTCCTTTGCTTTTTCACGGTCGCCTCCAGCGATCATATCCACCCAGCTGTCTGGAATATTCGGTCCTTGCGGGAAGATGTGTTCGATAGACCAAACGTACTGATTGCTGTTCGTTTTCCTCCAGAGGTCCTGTACGTTTTCACGGGTCATACCACGCTTTGCCATCATGCAGAGGATGAAACGGGTAGCACCGCTGTTATCATCGTACACAGGACCACGAAGTTTCTCTTCAAAGAACTCATCGGAAGCGGAAACGGAAATAAGGGTATCTCGCATATTAGTGTAAATGTCTGCACCACGGTACTCATTTTGTTCGGTGGCCTCGATAAACGACATAAAGATACGGGTCAAATCACGAGTAGGCGGAGTGTCGGTCAAATTACGACGGATGAAGAAGTTGACCAGCAGCTTGCAGATTTTTACTACATCCTCGTCAGTTACGCCAAGCGACTCCTGATGCTTAATCAAGTACATAATGAACAGATAGGACGGAGCACCTTGAACACGCTGCAGATCCAGATAGCTTTCACGCTGTTCGTCGGAAAGGGTATCCGTCTTGTTCAAAATGATACCGGCATAGATTGCTGCATTTTCAGTCAACTCGTCCAGAGCGGCAACAGGGTCCTTGGTGATGATCTTTTCATAGATGTCCAGCATGGTAGACCGGGTTGCAATAGTGCCGAGAGGATACTGACGGTCGCCTTTGAGGAATGGAGCATTGAGCTTCTTCCTGAAGGCATTGTAATTCTGCCTGAAGAAACGTTCTTGATCAGAGTATTCATCACCGAGGTCAGAAAGGATTTCAGTCCAGCGAGAGAAATAGTAGTCAATATCGCCGTCGCCATTGACATCCAACCGGGCCAGAAGCAGGTTCTTGATAAGATCGACTGATGTCAGCGGAGTGCCCCTGTTGTTCAGAGACTCGAAAAGGGTGTATGCATCAGCATGATTCGACACCTCGATCATGACGAGAATTGCAGAATTCACCTTATCGAGGATTCGGAACATGGCGAGCACCTTGTCGGAGGCATCATCCAGAACGGCATTGATGCGCTTTTTGAAATAGTTGTATGCTTTTTCGATTCTCCGTAGTCCGGCGAACTTGGGCATGGGCCGCTTCGGGATAATACCGATTTTTGCGAGGAGGCCCATGAAATCGTCACGGTTGCTGCCTTGGATCTGCGGGACGACACGAATATCGGACTGCGTTTTCTTCAGCACCAGTTTGCGCTTGAGCTGAAGAATATCCGACTGCTGGTCCTCATCCAGCAGATCTTTATATGAATTCAGGGTGGTATAGAGTGCGGCAAGGAACAGACTGAGTGTAGTCAGTCGCTGCTGGCCATCAACAACCTCAAACTTCGGTGCGTTAATCGTATCCGTGGCCGAGTTGATACAAATGATCGAGCCGAGGAAATACCCATCATCGTTTTCAGTGAGGTCGTCAAACAGGGCCTCCCATTCTCTGGAGCCCCAAGTGTACTCACGCTGATACTTCGGAATTTCGAAGATTACCTTTGAATCCGGGTCAAACACCTGCGATACCGGATATTTGTTTACGTTGATGTTGTTAATATTCATGCACTAAACCATCCTTTCACCTTGGTTTCGTTTTCTATTCAAAGCCTCATCGCTTGTGAGGCGTTATATTTTGATTTATTGCTCTGTTCCACGAACGCCGCAAATACCTCTTGATCCTCGATTGGCGGGATTGGAATCATCGTGTTAACCAAATAATCCGCCAGCTTTAGGTTGTGAATTCCGGTGGTCTTATTCTCGTAGAGTTTAGTTCCTCCATTCCAGTAAGTTACAAACAGGAATGTGAATAGAAACCGACTGTTGAGCTTTGGGGTGTTTGGTCGTAGCAGAGCCGTAAAATTGTTAAAAAGGAAATTCTCGGATGTTTCCTGATAGAAAACCACTCTACCAACAGGCTTTGTGTCTGATCCACCGGATTTTTCTATAAGGATATCCCCATCACGGAGAGCTTTTGCTTCAACCTTTTTTAACTCAATACTCCGCCTAACCACCTCAGTATAATCGATGAAACCACTGTCGGTGAAATTGGTAGTCCGCAATACTTTTACTCCGGTTCCATCTGTGTCTTCCTGTCCCCATTCTCCACTCAATGGCTTTATAACAACAGAGCTGACCGGGACAATACTCCATCCGTTGCTTTCAGCCTGTGACATGCTGAACTGCTCCATAAATTGAGATTTGAACAGCTCAGAACGGCAAATTTTGATTTATCGCTCTGCCGGACGAAGTCCGCAAACTCTCGCTGTAGCTCTAAAGAGGGTAGGATCATAGGCAGCGTTTTCATCTTTGCCTGTGTGAGCTTGAGACGTGTAGTTCCTGTCACATATTCGGTCATGTCCAGAATCCGGAAGTATACATTTGCAAACTCAATATCACAGCATTCTTTCGGGATCAGGACATGAGCATGGTTATTCACCCAACATTTTCCCGAAACAATGTAGGATGTATGTTCTCCGGCACCGTAAGCACCGCAATCTTCAGCAAGACATATCGCATCACAGTCCATAAGATAATCATTGATACTGTCTACCTGGCCGTTTGCTCCGTAATAGGGATAAAGTTGGCCGGTATGCATTTCAGAGCGAACAGCATCATTAATCGGTTTCCGAAGATCATCTCTGATCGTAAATGCGGTCTCGAAACTCACTGCGTCTGGGCTGTTCTTAGGCTCTCCGAACATATCGATAAATTGAGACTTAACGAGCTCGTCGGTAGCAGAGATCAGCTTTTTATAAGCCTCCATCGTATCATTAATGGACCACAAAACTTCGGCCAGCTTGCGCTGAGAGTCCATATCCGGCAGCTCAAACTCCAACTCCTTCAGGTCACGCCAGTTGATTGTCGGGGATAATGATCCCACGGAAATCTTGATGGCCGCATCCAAGAAATAGTCGGAACTGATGAACAGCGGGAAGAAATCCTTGTCGATTACGTTCTCTTTAGGCCGCAGCACCATACCATGAGCGGAGAAGATACCATCAAAGGGTGCTATAGCGACTTTCTTCTGGTAAGCTCTACGCTTACCGAAAAGCACATCGCCTTTGTGCATCACCAACTTTTCACCGATTGGAGCTACCTCCGAGCCGAACCGGGTAACCTTCAAAGTTCCAGAATCAAGATGCTCAAGGCCAAGGTAGGTGAAGCGATCCTCTTCGACAGGTTTTTTCTTCTCGGTGCTGTTGATAGCGATCTGATCAAATCGATATTTCGCCATTATGCACACCTCCTTATAGGAGTGGTGTGGTCGGAGAAATCCTTATGGGCTGCGGGCCCGATAAATTGAGAATTGCAAACAAAACAGCATCTGTATATTACTATTCTTCGTGATATGTTTGCGTCAAGGTTCGATCTTTCAGCGTAACTTCAATCTTCGAGATTATTTTCGCAGGGTCTAAATCTTTGTGATCACTTGTTAGTTGTCCTTTTTCAGGTTTGATAAAATACTGTACTTTATCACCGGTACCAACATAGCTAACATAAAGTACAGCAATCGTATCGCCATCTTTATCTGTCTTGATGTTTGTAGTAAGGCGATAATCAGGAGTTGGTTTAGCTTTTTCTTTTATTTCTGGTATGTACCAGTCATCCAAACGGATGAGTGCTGCATCCTTGAAAATTTCACGATTCAGAACTCTTAAGCAACGGGAAATAAGAGCTTTGGAGCTTCCAATCTCGATTTGGTTCCTGCATTTCGGACAGGTCAAAACAGCACTATCGAAGCTATGGTCATATTCCAATTCAATCTCAGGATGTTTAGTACAATGAAAATGTATACCTTCCTGATTGCAGAAATAGTGGTCGTGGAAATTCACTTCCTTTGTGTGAAAGTTGGTACAATCTCCGTGATCAGTATTGTATTCATCAAAAAGTGAACATTTTCTAAAAGATATTTCATCATCCAGCCTATAAATGATTTTATTACTCATAACGGTACTCCTTAAAAGGTGTTATCCGATATATTTTCTGTGTGACTCTTTTACGTTGTTCTGATTCACCATAGCGTATTGGAGCGTGGTATCAATGCTCTGGTGGCCGAGAAGCTGCTGCACCTGCTCAATTGGCATGCCTTTGTCGATAGCCATTGTAGCAAGCGTCCGTCGGAACTTGTGCGGATGTACCTTATGAAAACTCAGCTCACGACCAATTTTGCGGAGCCTGATTTCCACACCACTGATTTGAAGCCGGTCAAACGGTTTCAGCAGGGATACGAACAGTGCTTCATTGCCGTCTGTGCGTTCGCCAAGATAGCGTTGCAAGTGGATTTTTGTCCGGGCGTCAAAGTAGACCTTGCGTTGCTTATTTCCTTTACCGAACACGATGCATTCCCGATTTTCAAAATCCACATCACTGCGATTGAGCTTTACGAGCTCACCGACTCGGATGCCGGTTGAGGCTAGAAGATCAATCATAGCCAGATCTCGTGCGTTGTCGCAGTGATCACGCATCATCTCCAGTGACTCATCCGAGTAGGTTTCTTTGACCGTTTTACCGGTCTTCACCTTATGGATTCTCCTGACAGGGCTCTTGACGATATAATCTTCGTCTTCGAGCCATGCGAAGAAAGAGGAGAGAATGCGTCTCACATTATCGAGGGTGACTTTGCTCACAGTTCCTCGCCGCTGGTATGTATCGAGGTAGGAACGAAGATCCTCGGTTGTTATCTGGCATTCCGGCTTGCCGATGCATTCCAGCATGTTCCGGATTGTAGATTCGTAGTAGCGGAGGGATTTTTCGGAGCATCCCTCGACACGCTTTGCGGCAATAAATACCGGCAGCATGTCGCTCTTTTCGTTCTTGCTCTCGGTTGTGGCCGATTGTAACGGCAGCAGATGCTTTGCCAGCGCTTCCAAAAGCAGCTTCATTTGGTCCTCGTCCAGAATACCAAGCAGGTCGTTCTGGATGTTCGTAATAACTTGATTGATCATGGTAGTTTCCTCCTTTTCGTATCCTCCGTTTCCGGTGTTCCCACGAGCCGGAGGAAACTTCATGACCTTGTTTCTTATCCAAGATTCTTAGCTATAATGCGTTTGTAGGTTGCAGTCAGCTCAGAGAGCGCCTGTTCCAGTTCAAATTTTGATTTATCGCTCTGACGAACGAAGGCCGCAAACTGCTCCTGAAGCTCGATGGGAGGCAGTGTTATGGAATACTCACTCAGATATGTGATTGGCACTCGCCGTTGACCACCAGTGCCAGTCATAACTTTTTCAGCATCGGAGCGGAACTTTGAAAACATTGTGATAATGTATAGCCAGTATGGATCGCTAACGCCCTTAATGGGTCTGAGTACATGAAACTCTGTAGATCCAAAACCGACTCCGTTTTTCAGTCCTTTAGCAACGCCGCCCTTGCCATTCTCCATGCAGGGCGTTATTTTTGCAAAGAGCACATCGTTTTCGGCAAAGTATGTGAACCCCTTACAGACTTCCGCGTAAGGCCGCTCTACGGAGGCATCGATACGACCATCTTCACTGACAGAGGGCATTGCCACAAATGAGTAGCTGTCATCCGTATTTATGCCCTTCGGCTTTCGTGGATTAAGTTCACAGCACTTTCCGAGTGTAGTTAGTCCCCACCTAAACGGGTCTGTTCCTGGCTTGCCAAAGCGCTCGATAAATTGAGATTTCACCAGCTCATCCGTCGCTGCAATCAATTTCTGATAGGATTTTTTCGTGGCGTCCATAGCCCACAGAAGCTCAGCGAGCTCACGCTGTTTATCCATATCAGGTAGTTCAAACTCATAGTTTTTCAGATGCTCCCACTTTACACGGGGAGAGAGGGACCCGGCGGATTTACCAACAGCGAAGTCAAACAGTTCATCATTCTGAATGATAAACGGAAGAAGCTCAGGAAGAATGCGATCTGGGATAGCTTCTATTACCGTGATGTCGCCGGAACAGATGCCGTCGAAGGGTGCAACAGCCGCCTTTTTGAGATAGGCTCTGCGTCGACCGAACAGAACATTACCCTTGCGGAACATCTTTGTGAAGGTGTTATCGCTGCCCTCATCCCAAGCAGTGAGCGTCACTTCTTCCGGAATCAGATGCTCAAGTCCGACAATGGGATATCCGTCTTTGCTGCCTTTACAGGTTTCCTTGTGTTCAATGGCGACATCGCCCAATTTCACTTTACTCATTGTCTCCGGCCCCCTTTCCCAGCATGGCATTCAGTTTCTCATAGCTCAGCTTCATCATTTCCGAGGCGGCTCTCCAGCTGTCATAGTGCTCCTGAACCGTGCGAGAGTCGATTTCTTCCTCGTTCACTTCCGGTTTGACATACAGCGGAATGCTGAGTGAAAAGTTATTATCGGCAATGTCCTGAATAGTTGCGATCTTAGCAAAGTCGCCATCATCGCAGTAATTCTTATACGCAGTTGCGATCCGCTGAATATGACGGTCCTCAAGATAGCTCTGGGCGTTCTTCCGCTCAACTTCGTTAACAGCATTAATGAAGAGGATTTGCCCACGGCGCTCCGGTCGTTTTGTCATTCGGCAGATCATGATGCAGGCTTCCATTGGTGAGTTGTAGAACAGGTTCGGCCCAAGACCGATAACGCATTCTACTCTGTCGCTGCGGACAAGTTTCTCGCGCATTGTGCTTTCCTCATTACGGAAAAGGACTCCGTGCGGGAACAGAATAGCACATCGACCGGTATCCTCTTTGAGACTTGCAATAATGTGCTGGAGAAAAGCATAGTCGGCACGGCCCTGTGGAGGAACACCTAAGAAGTTGCGACCGTATTTATCGCTCTCAAAAGCGGCGCGATCCCACTGGCTAATGGAGTAGGGAGGATTCGCAAGGCAGAGGTCAAATTGCTGTAACTTGCCGTTTTCAATGAAAGCGGGAGAGGCAAGTGTGTCGCCGTTGACGATGCTAAAATCCTTAACGCCATGCAAGAACAAGTTCATCTTGCCGATAGCTGATGTCAGAGCATTGATCTCCTGCCCATAGACCGCCACATTGCGCCATTCCTTGCCTTGCTCTTTCAAGTACGCTATAGCGGAGATGAGCATACCGGCACTTCCGCAGGTGGGATCGTATATGGACTCACCAGATTCTGGCTTCAGCATTTCAGTCATCAGGTGGACAACGGTACGATTGGTATAGAACTCCTGCGCTGTATGGCCGCTGTCATCTGCGAATTTCTTAATTAGGTACTCATATCCCTGACCGAGCTCGTCCTCAGGGCAGTTGGCAATAGACAGTGTTTTCGTGCTGAAGTGCTCCAACAGGTCTTTCAAAAGCCTGTCGGGAAGACGATTTTTGTTGGTCCAAGCTCCATCACCGAAGATGCCCTGCAGCTTATCAAAGTTCGCATTTTCAACCTTCCTGAACGCCTCAACGATAGCTACGCCTACATTTTCAGAAACGGCGCGGACGTCATTCCAATGATAGCCCTTCGGAACAATAAAGGTATGGATCTCGTCCTCATCAAATTCGGATGCATCATCACCGTACTCTTCGACAGCATTAGATGTTTCTTCATCGTACACATCGCAGATGCGCTTGAAGAAAAGAAGTGGGAAAATATACTGCTTGTAGGCACCGGCATCAATGTTGGTTCTGAGCAGAACTGCAGAGTTCCAGAGGTAGGACTGCAGTTCTTCGATTGTTATTCTCTTACTCACTGATGTAGCCTCCTTTCAGCAGCAGTTCTCTCATCCGGGTTTCGGCCTCGATCATCTCGTCATAGGCCTCGAAGTACTGTCTGCGGATTTCTTCCGGAGGAACTGTTTCTTGTTCCTTCTTTTCGATATAGTTGTTGATTGCCAGAGAATAGTCCTTTTCTCGAATGTCAGCAATCGTGACGATCTTGACCTTTTCAATCACATCCTCATAAGCGGTGTAGTAATCGAAAACAGTCTGAATATCGGCTTCTGTCATGATGTTCTGCGCTCGTTGCGGAGTGTAGATACCGGAACCGTCGATCATACAAATGCGGCCTCTGTGAGAAACAGCCTTATTGTTGTTCAGGAAAAGAATACAAGCGGACACTCCGGTCGAGTAGAATACGCCACTCGCCATTGTGATGATAGCTTCCAGCTTATCCGACTCAACGAGCTGCTTACGGATTTCTCCCTCCTTGCCGCTTCTGAACAGGACTCCTTGTGGGAGTACAACAGCGCAGCGCCCGGTCTTCGGGTTCATCGACTTCACCATGTGCTGCAGCCATGCAAAGTCACCGTTGGAGTCAGTCGGGCAGCCCCAGATATTACGACCGTAGATGTCGCTGCTGAATTGTTCGGAGCCCCAGTTCTTCAGAGAGAATGGAGGATTCGCTACCACACAATCAAAGGTTTGCAGAGAACCTCTTTCCAGATAATTTGGTGAGCGAAGTGTATCGCCCTGTGTTACTTTGAAGTCTTTAGCTCCGTGCAAGAACAGGTTCATTCGTGCAATCGCGGAGGTTGCGAGGTTTTTCTCCTGACCGTAGATGCGGCCATAGGTGAGTTTGTCGCCATGCATGAATCGGATGGCCTCGATTAACATCCCGCCCGTTCCACATGCTGGATCGTACACGGTTTCGCCAGCTTTGGGAGCCAGCAGCATGATGAGCAACTTAACGATAGAACGAGGGGTGTAAAACTCACCGGCATTTTTCTTTGACAGGTCTGCGAACTTCTTAATCAGGAATTCATAGCTGTCGCCCATGACGTCGGCAGAGTAATTGTTGTTACCGACTTTGAGCTTGGACATGTGCTCAATGAGGTCCTTTAATCTCTCGTCTGAGAGTTTTGTTTTGTCTGTCCAGTTCGCATCATCGAAGCTGCTAAAGACGCCACTCAGGGTATCCGGGTTAGCACGCTCGATACCGTTCATTGCGTTGACGATAGCAACTCCGACGTTTTCGCTTGCCTCACGAACATCCTGCCAGTGACATCCATCCGGGATGACAAAGCGATGGTTTTCAGCGAAGCTCGCATATTCCTCATCGCCACCGGATTCCTCAAGGGCTGCCTGCGTTTCTTCGTCATAGACATCAGAAAGCCTTTTGAAGAACAGAATCGGTGTCACGTAGCTCTTGTACTCATCCTGGTTGATAGGACCACGCAAAATGTTGCAGGACTCAAACAGATGGGAAAAGAGCTTCTGACTTGTCGTTTCTTCAGGATGGGCTGTGTTGGCATCAAGTTCAAGATCAGCAACATCCATAGCTGATTCCATCATTTCTGCACGACCTCCCGTTCTTACTTTCATGCCGGTTGATGGGGAAATGCCTACGCTACCGGTTTCATTCTTTTTCTCGATTTTTGCTGGATACCGATTTTCAAATTCCAACAGGATTTTTAGGAGTCTCTCATCCAAGAAAGTGAGAGCATGCTTCCTAATGCTGGTCGGTACACCGTAGTAGGCTTCGGCAACAGAACCAGTGATCGCAGCAAGTGTATCGCTGTCGCCGCCAATGGATATGGCATTTCTTATGGCATCCTCGAAGTTGGTCGATTCAAAGAATGCCTCTAATGCCTGTGGGACGGTATCCTGACAGGTCTCGTTAAACCGATAGGTCTCACGGATGCTGTCAAGGGTAAAGCCCAACGGATAGTAGTTCTTTATAATGTAATCCTGTATCTCAATCAGGCTCTTTCCGGTCCGTGCAAGGAATACCGCTACGGCGGTAACTTCGGCTCCTTTTATACCCTCCGGATGATTATGGGTCACTTCGGTAACAGATCTTGAAAGCTGCTTAACTTCATCAATAGTTCTTCCAACGTAACCGCATCCGCTGACCCGCATTGCGGCCCCGTTGCCGTAACTGTTATAGGGCGCTGGATTATCAGAGTACATCCAGCGTTGGAATGATCCGCCGTATCCACAGTGGGGATACGGACGTCCAACACTCTGCATGGAGCGAATAGCCTGCTCGCCCAAGCCGCTGTAGCCCCCTTGGCATTTCATAAGGGCATCGCAGACGGCCAGAGACATCACGGAGTCGTCGGTGAAGAAGCATTTGTGAGTGAGCAGGTCGAAATCCTTTGACCGGTGGTTATCCCACTCGAAGCGTGATCCGACGATGTCACCAATTATTGCACCAATCATCTAAAAACCTCGCTTTCCAAAGAATTAATAATACTGCTCGATGTAGTTGTAGGCTTTATCGAAGACCTCTTTGTCTTTGATCTTATACTTGATCCAGACCACGCTACGCAGAGCTTTCTTGACTTCCTGCTTACCGGCGGTCGTACTCTGCCAACCATCAAAGCGGACGATTTTAACGATGCTGTCGATATCTGCCACGATGCGCTCGACGATAACCGGTGTGCTCTTATTCTTGATTCCATTAAAGAGCTCGGTAAGAGCAGCGATGCCTTTGTCGATCTCCTGCTCCGGCACAACTTCTTTTTCTGCCTGTGCCGCTTCCTTTGCAAGTTCGAGCAGGAGCTTCAGGAACTCAATGCTGGTGATGAGGCCTTGCTCATGCTTTTCACGCAGAGCTTCCAGTTTCTCCCCAAGATGCACAAACTTCGGTTCGTTGGCATGCTTCAGAATTTTAGCGACAAGGTTAATTTCGACCTTCTTAGTGGTCTTCTTCAAGTCTTTCTGTTTCTCCAAAAAGTCATCAATAAGGTCGGCGTCCATAGAGAGGATATCCATGTCCTCATCAGCCTCTCCGACGGTGACATTCTGGTGGACCAGCTCGATGGTCTTTGCACCCAGAGAGCCCCAAATCAAACCGCCACGGCCATCAGTCGGCTTGACCGATTCATAAACACGGGAAAGCCACTGATAGTCTACCTTGTAGGGATTCAAGAAACTATCGGGAGAAAGAGCGTCCCACGCACGATTCAATACACGATAGTCTGCAGCGAAAGCGTCCTTCTCTTTGTTTGTCGGGAGACATTCCTGCGCTGCCATCAAACCTTCCCAGCCTTCGACGGTTCTGTCGATGCCCATGAAATAGCTCAGGCACTTTTTGAGAAGGGCCGGAAGCTGCTTCTTGATTTCTTCGATATTTGTGATGATGCGACGCATGCTGTTTTCATCGAAATCGAGAGCCTTTGCCACATCGTCAAAGATGCCAATATAGTCAACGATTAGGCCATGAGTTTTACCCTGATCATAGGTCCTGTTCGTGCGGCAGATGGCCTGAAGGAGTGTGTGGTCCTTCATAGGCTTATCAAGGTACATCACCTGAAGAATAGGAGCATCAAATCCGGTCAGCAGCTTTGCGGTAACAATAACGAGCTTAAGAGGGCTGTGAGGATCACGAAAATAATCAAGAACTTTGCTTTCCTGATCACGGTCACGGCGGTATTTCTTATAGCGATCTTCTTTGTCATTATTCGTATCCATGACAATGGTGGTAGCATCTTCTCCGAGGAGCTCATCAAGGACGGCCTTGTACATCAGGCAGCATTCACGGTCATATACAACTACCTGACCTTTATAGCCGTTAGGCTCGATCTTTTCCTTGAAGTGTTTGGCAATATGCTCGCACACCTTACGAATACGGGCCGGGTTATACATGATGGCTTTCATATTGACTCGGCGGGACAGTTCATTCTTTTCGTCTCTTGAAAGACCGGCCTCGTCAGTCATGGCATCAAATTCACGATCCAGCTTGTCCTTGTCCACGTGAAGCTCAACAGGAACGGGCTCAAAGTGAAGTGGCAGTGTTGCACCGTCACGAATAGAATCGGAGAAGGAGTAACGGCTCATATACCCGGTACGATCCTCTTCAGCACCAAATGTGGCAAAGGTGTTCTTGTCCACACGATTGATAGGAGTACCTGTCAAGCCGAAGAAGAATGCATTCGGAAGGGCCATACGCATCTTTTCACCGAGGTCGCCTTCCTGAGTTCTGTGTGCTTCGTCGACCATAACGATGATGTTGTCACGAGCATTAAGTTCGCCGCTGACTTCACCAAACTTAAAGATGGTAGTGATGAGTATTTTACGCATATCGCCACGGAAGAAGGAAAGCAGTTCTTCCTTCGTGGCTGCACTTGTAAGATTAGGAATGTCGGAAGCGTTGAACGTGGCAGTAATCTGTGTTTCAAGGTCAATGCGGTCGTCCACAATAACCACTGTCGGATTCTTGAGTTCTGGAATCATACGCAGCTTCTGAGCTGCAAACACCATCAGCAGCGACTTTCCGGAACCTTGGAAATGCCAGATCAGGCCTTTTTTGGGATACCCGGCCACAACACGGTCGACGATCATATTTGCACCTTCAAATTGCTGATAGCGGCAGATGATTTTGTATTTGCGATACTTTTTGTCCGTTGCAAACATGGTGAAGAACTGGAAGATGTCCATTACCTTTTCGAGCGTAATCATATCTTCGATGCTGATCTTCACATCGGCAAGGCCGCCCTCAGCTTTGTGGGTTGCTGTATGCCACGGGCCCCACATGTTAATGGGCATGTTAATAGAACCGTATCGATAGCATTTCCCTTCGGTAGCGAAGTTGAACACATTCGTTACGAACATAGCAGGGATGCTTTTCTCGTAAGCGGAGATGTCACCGGCAGCGTCCAGCCATGTGATTGCGCTGCGGACGGGAGTCTTAAGCTCACCAACGGCAATCGGGAAACCATTGATAAGGAGAACAATATCGAGTCGCTTTCCACCTTCGGCCTGCGGGTATACCCACTGATTTGTGACGACGTATTCGTTTAGAGCAAGGTCCTCTTTACGCATTGTTCCGAAAAAACGAATAGGTACCATACGGCCATCCTTGCCGAAGGGATAGGAGTTTTCCTCAAATATCATCTTCTTGAAAACCTCGTTCTGGGTAACGAGGTTGTGGGGCTGAACGGAGAGGATAACAGTTCTCAGTTTATATATGACCTCATCTGCACGAGACGGGTCCTCTGCGATTTCGGGGTTTAATCTAATCAGGGCTTCTTTCACCATAGGCTCGACCAGCACATCCGAATGCATACGAGGGAGCTCCTCGGCAGGGATATACTTCCAACCGTTGTTTTTCAGGGTTGAAATAATCATCTGCTCAATGGTGTTATCTTCGTTAAAAGTAGTTGCCATATTATTTCCTCCATAGCTTGTCGATTATATCGTATCAGATTAGCTGTGCCAAAAAACGGACTCAATACAGCTTTGACTGGATTCTTTGCTGTACACCTCGCCAGCCTTCCTCGGCTGCGGCGATAGTTTCTTTATAGAATCTCAGACCGGTATTGTATTCTTCGATTAGTGCATCCTGCGCTTCAAGCGGTAACACCGGAACTTCCAACTCAATAATATCCTTGTAGTTGATGTTTACCACCACAGTGCCTCTCTGCAGACTTTGAAGCATCTTTATTCCTACCGGCGACTCAAGGAAGAGTTTCAGGTAAGCTCCACGCAGCATGTCTTTTGGCCTGATTACGTTGATGTTCGCAGACGGAATACAGATCATCGGTTGTTTTTCAAAAACTGCGATTTTGACCGTAGTGCCTCTGGCCGTTACAAGAACGTCTCCATCTTCCAGAATGTAGCGTGAGACTTTTCTTTCTTCCTCCTCGATTTGGTCGAGGTGCTCATAATCAATTCCTGTGTCGGTGATGTTTGAGATGTTGATAACCGCCACATTACCACTTTCGGCTTTCGCATTTACGGCCTTACCACGGAATACTGTTGCTGCATCTTTCAAGCGCAACTTTTTTACCGGAGAATTAGAAAATGCCTTGATGTCCTCATCCTCTTCAGAAAATGCCATGTCTACGTTCCAGCCATTGAGGTCGGCAAACTCATCGCCGAAAAGAAGGATTTCGTTTTTTACCACGAGGCTTTTGCACGGCGAGCTCTTGCGGATAGGTTTGTCAGACTCATACTGCTTTAGAACCACATCGTCTGTTCTGCCGGTCGAGAACACAAACAGATAGGTACGAATAGACGTATACGGTGTAAACAAACCGGCGGGCAGAGCACTTATTTCCTTTATCTTATAGTTGCGCTCAATGTATTCTCTGAGAGCAGCTGTACTGCCGCCACCAAATGTGATTTTTGCAGGAAGCACCATCGCAAGATTGCCGTCCATGTTAATGTGGTATAGCAAATTCTGCACAGCAATCAGGTCAGGTTCTCGGCTGATGAAATCCTCACCATTTACAAGCACTCGTCCACCAAAGATCGGGATACTGATTATTAGATCGTATCTCTCGGTGGTGAAGCCATAACTATAAATATCAGCGGCAAGCAATTTTACGTTCTTGATTCCAGCGTACACGACCGAAAGAAGCTCTGTCCTTATTGCTTGGCGAGAGGTCAGTGTAAACTGGACCTTTGGGTTGGATTCAATCACATCGAAAAGAGAAGGCCCGTATTGCTCGCACTCGGTAACCAGAACCTTGCTGGTGCCAGCTTCGATGTATTCAGAAAATTTTTCGATCAGTACATCCGGAGCAAAAAGCTCTCTGCCGTCGTTCGCAATATTTATAAAGGAAAGAATGCCTCGCTCGTCCAGTGGAGAAAGAGCGTTGTAAATAGTAAAAAACAGATCGGCATCTCCGGGGAAGCGAGGAAGCGTAGCTGATACTTCTTGCATGGTGCGATAAACGGTATCACAGTCATCGTCCTTGCCGGAGAGAGCCTTTTTCGTCATAACGACTCTATAGAGGAGGTCAATCATGCTTGACTGATCCGAAAAACCATAACTTCTAATTACGTTGGCTGCATTGAATAGGGCTTTATCACTCATCGAGCTCTTACTCATAGAAAGATACCTCCTTTAGCTTTCTGTTAGTATTCTATCACACGATATTTAGTATGTCAATACTAAAATTAAAATCAAGTGTAAATATTTTGTGGCCGGGTTGAACCTTTTAATTATTCCACACTTTTTAATTATTCCTCCGACAGCCTGTTTTGAGGGGTAAGTTCCAAAAGCCACAGAAGCGGCCAGCAACAATCAAATAAACAGAAAAAGGGCTTCCGAAGCTCTGCTGTAAAACACAGCGGAACCTTGAAAGCCCTTTATTTCAAGCCTTTTTCAGCACTTATGTGCCGGAGAAGGCTTTTTCTGTTTGTATCAAAGACAGCGTTTTTATAGACCCTGCTTGCGGTTCAGGTTCTCTTTTGCTCAAGGCTGCTAAAGTCCTTGGCAAAGACGCTGTTCGTCAAGGCTTTTACGGTCAGGAAATCAATATAACTACATATAACCTTTGCCAATATTGTAAGCTACATTATTGATAATTTTGATACTAAAACAATGCGTAATGCTTATTACAGCCTAAAAGGACAAAGAGTAAACGGCTTTAACTCAATGTTTGCTGTCAGCTCAATTCCTATGGCTAAAAAGTATTATCTTGAATTCAAAAGCAAATTGAAGAGAAAAATAAAGATTTAACCATTGCTACAATTTACTCTTATGCTGCAAACGAAGAAAGTTATGAGGATGGTATCATTAAGTTGAATTCTAATCAAAAAAATTTTATAATAAACACATAAATCTTACGAGAATTTTAGTTTTTAGATGTGCAATAGGCGCTTGAAAATATCGATAAAATGCCTAAAACAACTTTCAAGGCTGAAGAATTATAAAATTCATACCGAAAGGGTTTTACTATTATTTGTCACTGCCTCTTGCAGTGGGGTGCATTATATTTGAGTTATGATACTTCTCAATTTTCAAGAGCATCAAAAAAGCATCAATTTTCAACAAAAACTACAACGACAAAAACGAACAGCACTTTCATATCCTGAAAGTGCTGTTTTTATGCGGAATTTTAGGGGGAATGTATTTTAACACGCGGCTTAACTGAAAGCGTGCTTTATTTCGCTCCAAAACCGCGTGCCGGGCTTCGTCGCCGAGCGCTGCCGGTGGCAGATGAAGCGAGGTGAGGATGGCGCAGCGGTCAAAATATGGCGTAACACCGCCATATTTTGGGTACCGCAAGAGGGGCTGCGTAGCAACTTCAAGTCCGTTTGTATATCTTAGACAATCTTGTGGGGATAACTATTGCTTTTGTTTTACTGCGTTTTCATTTGCTTTTCTCATATAGATAAAACTACGGCACACGGTCTTTTCCGTACGCCGTCTTTTCGTTTTCACACTGTTTTTTGTTCACTTTGTGCCACACAGTTCACGCAAACCGTTTGGTACATCATCAAAAAAGCATCAATCACAATTCAAATCCGTTTGTAACGCCCATCAGCATATCCGTGTTTCGCTTGACATAATACAGTTCGGTTATTTCCGAAGTTGTGTGTCCGAGTAAGTCTGCCACCTGCCTCGGTGTTAATGCTTTTACCGTTCCGTCCTCTGCTCGCACACCTGTTACAAGCTTTGTTGCGAAGGTGTGGCGTAGACTGTGTAAACCTTTTTTCTCGATTCCTGCCGCATCGAGTATGGAATAAAACCGTTTTCTTAAATTCAACGGTCTTGTAAAGTTTCCGTCTGCATCGGGTATCAATGGTGCATCCTCACCGAAATATCGCTCGTTGCGTAATTCAATAATCGCTTGAATAGCCGTTTCGTTTAAGGGTACGATACGCTTGCTTGAAGCGGTTTTCAGCTTGCCAACTACAATTTCCCGTCCGCTTTTTCTCTCTGTTCCGTCACGCTTTTGCGCTTCTTTAACACCGCTTTGAATCTGCATCACTTTCTTTTCAAGGTCTATGTCGCTGTTGATTAAGCCTAACGCTTCTGCAGTTCTGAGTCCCGTGTTCAGCATAAGAATATATGCTGATGCTTGATTGTGTTTCGGCTTGCCTGAGGGGTACTTCTTGTATGCTTCCGCTTTGAATTTTTCAATTTCTTCATCGGTGAATACGGTTATCGTTTCGCATACGGGTAGCACTTCTTTGTTTTGCTTTGCAAGATAATTTGACTTTTTTATCGTAGGCACAGCGTTCATTGGATTCTTTTTTATGAACTCTTCACGCATAAGATAATCGAAGTATTCATTGAGCAGATTGTATGTTTGCTTGACTGTTGAGAATGAATATCCCTTGTCGGTCAGCGTACTAATCAATCGCTTAATGTCAGCGCCTGTTATGTTAGAAACAATGAGTTTGCCCATGTAAGGGACGATTTGATTTTTGTAAATCTGCTCGTTGCGGTCGTATGTTACTCGCTCAACATTCGGGTACTTAAACACTTGCAGGTAATTAAGCAGGCTGTCTTTTACAGTCTTGTTACCCTCAATGGCATCAATGATTTCTTCTTCAAACTTGGTTATGTAGTCCGTCATTTTCTTGTTGACTTCGGCTTTGGTTGTGCCGGAAAAGCTCTTGCGTTTTCGTTCGCCTATCTCATCCTTGTACCAAACCACGCCACCCCATCTGCCGTCCGTTCGTTTGAATGCATTGCCGTTTGTCAGCAGTTGTTTTTGCATTATATCACTCCTTTCGCACACACAATATCACAAACATTTTTCAATATCCAGACCAAAGATTGTGTGTTTGTTTTTGTTGTTTTAGCTTCAAAAAGCCGTCACAAATCGCCCACAAGCCGTTTTTAGTTTTAGTCCGACGAGTTACTCTGTTTTAGATAAAGCTCGTCAATTTTTGCTCACAGCGTTGTCAAAATAGCTTAATTTTTAATCATCATACTGCAACACTCAAGTGAATACGCAAAAGTCTTGATTTTCTGCGAAAAACAGCCTTTACTGCATACGAATTTGGAATCATACGCAAAAGTATTACGAATCGAAAAGCCGACAGGCTTTGCCGGACGGCGTTTTCGGGCATTTCAACGCCCGAAAATCATACCCCTTTATCCTGCTTTAAAATCGACGGCTTGAAATTTGCTCCAAAACCCACTCAAAAGAGCCTAGATTTCATCCAAAACCGAGTTAAAAATCAATTCAAAAAACTCAAAAGAAAATTGTCTTTTTTTACTTTAGGCTTTTAGATTATTTGTCATCAGCTCTTACAGTGGGGTGCACTATATTTGATGAACTGTGTAGATATTACTTTGCTGTGCGTTTTCAAAAAATCTTTGAGTGATATCTATGTAGCCTTTTTCTTCGAGTGACTTGAGCGTGTTTCTGCAGGTGGTCGGACACATATTACACTTCTTAGCCATCTTCGGAACAGACCAAAAACTTACACCTTTGCTGTCGCCAACCGAAACAAGAAAACAGTAAATCATAAATTCGTGCGGCGAAAAGTTTTCATCAAAAATTTTGTTCGGCATATAGTAAACCTTGCCGTCGGTTTTGTAATTTTTGTTTGCGTACATAATTTTTATCCTTTCTCAATTTGTTTTTGAATCCACAACTTGAATTCATCTTTTGGTACAACAGTTCTTGTGCCGATTTTTATTTTTGGAAAACCTTTTTCATTGACAAGCTCGTACGACCTTGTGCGAGAAATTCCAAGCACCTTTGCAACCTGCGACACCGATATCATCATCGGTAACTCATCAAAACTTTTGTAGCTTTCTTTCATTGCGCTGCCTCCTTTCGTATTATTCGAGAGATACTTTTTCAAAAAGAAAAGAGAGTAAAACCAAATTTGAAAACAAAAACACACCCATAAAAAAGTCCCTCTACTATACGGAGAAAAATTTTCATTTTGTTCGGGTGTTTTGCAAAATTCTTTACACCTTGTTTACCTTTGATTTCACCACAGCAAAAAAATATCCCTCTATAATACGGAGAAAAATTCAAGTTTTGTTGATGTGTTTTCAGAAAAAATTTATAAATTATTTTCACGCAAAAAGAGGTTCGCCCCATTTGTAGGTCGAACCTCTTTTTATACTTGTAAATGAAGTCTTTTCAAGTTAATATACACAAAAAACAAAACCGTCATGTTGAAACTTTATGGTGTGTTTATTTGCAAAAGTGGATAATAATCAAATCGCTTTGATGATTTTCTTCAGCTTGTTAAGCGAGCGAATAACAAATGGAATCTTATGAACACTTTATTTTTTGCAAATTGTACTCAAACAGCGTATAGAAACAATCAAATGTTTTAGATATAATAATCAGGAAATGAATATTGATTATAGTTTTGTCTAATAATGTTGTTTTTCTAAAAATAAATCAATAATCAGTTAGTGAGTTATTTATGTGGATAGTAAGTGAGAGGCTGTGTGTTTTTTTGGGTGTTGAAGTATTAGATTTAAAGTGCCGTGGTTGTGGTGCACCTATAACTATTAACGATACAATTTGTAAATATTGTGGAGGACCGGTTGCAATTTCGACTTTTAATAGTGTTAATAGTATGCCTCTACCTATGGTAAATAAATATGCAAATTCATACAGAAAAGATTTACAAAATAATCCATTTGATGTTA
>ERZ780076.268-NODE-268-length-28216-cov-11.934768_pt1 | contig 28216 bp, 19 predicted proteins | sample MGYA00511022_ERZ780076 | MGnify/ENA primary metagenome ERZ780076 (study PRJEB29588, sample SAMEA2148733) | human gut metagenome | biome: human gut; feature: human-associated habitat; material: faeces | place: Denmark | collected 2008/2010 ... | reverse complement strand
TTCACCGGAAATGCCTTGTATACCAGGCTGCTGCCTGGCTTGTGAAGGCGTGAAGCCAATTCCATAAAAACAGGTAGGACAGACTTATGCTGTCCTACCTGTGTCTTATCAGAATATTTAATGGTATCTGCTGTTCCCTAAGATACGGCAATGCGTTTTTCCATCCAGTTTATACTTAATCTCGGGACAGCTCGTCAATAACCTTCAGCAGATATTGTCCATACTGGTTTTTCAACATTGGTTGTGCCAGTTCACGCATCTTTTCAGGGGTAATCCATCCCTGCCGTAAAGCTATTCCTTCCAGACAAGCTACTTTCAGTCCCTGTCGTTTCTCGATGACTTCGATGTAGGTGGAAGCTTCTGCCAGCGAATCATGTGTACCTGTGTCCAGCCAGGCGAATCCGCGGCCCAAAGTCTGTATCTTCAGTTGCTTATCGGCCAGAAAGCGTTGGTTGACCGAAGTGATTTCCAGCTCACCACGGGCTGAAGGTTTGATGTTTTTGGCTACTTCCACAACCTTGTTCGGATAGAAATATAGACCGGTAACGGCATAGTTGGATTTCGGATGTTCCGGTTTCTCTTCGATGGAGATGCAGTTCCCTTCCTTGTCGAACTCAGCTACACCGTATCTTTCCGGATCGCTGACCCAATATCCGAAAACCGTAGCCATATCCTGCTGTTCCGCATCGGTTACAGCCTGACGAAGTTTCACGGTGAAACTGTTTCCGTGGAAGATGTTGTCGCCCAATACCAGGCAGACCGCATCATTGCCAATGAATGATTCACCGATCAGGAAAGCCTGAGCCAGTCCGTCAGGGCTGGGTTGTTCGGCATATTCAAAATGTACACCGTAATCAGAACCGTCTCCTAACAGACGTTTAAATCCCGGAAGGTCATAGGGAGTTGAGATAATAAGGATTTCCCGAATACCTGCCAGCATCAGTACAGAAATGGGGTAATAAATCATGGGCTTGTCGAAGACAGGCAGTAATTGCTTGGAGACCCCTTTGGTGATGGGGTACAGACGGGTGCCGGAACCTCCGGCCAAAACGATACCTTTCATAGATGGCAGTTTATGTAAAACGTAAAAAAGTTCTTGTTTCAGTGGAGCCATATAAAACGGCATTCCTTTACAAAGGAACGAATTTTATAAGAGGTTTCCAATGTTTTACGGCTGAAATTGTACTTATCTGAAGTCAGGTTATGGAACATATTCCGGTCATATTGCGGTTCCGGATAAGTTTATTATCTTTGTTCGCCAAATGGGATATATCCAAAAGAAGTCCGGATGACAGTATGTTACAGATGAAAGATACTATTGTTCCGGAACTTGTCATGCCGATTATCCGAGAAATTTAATCCGATGAAGAAAAAACACTATTTGATGGCAGCCCTTTGTCTGATGACGGTAGCTGCCTGTACCCAAAAGACAGAACTCCCCGAAAATCCGGAAGACAAGGAAGAATACCGTGACAGCCAGGGAAACCAATGGATCTATAACGCCATGCTGATGCGATGGGCACTGATGCCGTCGGTGGCTAACGGGTTGAGTACGACCCATTATTATTATCCGAAAACAGGCTCTTGGACTGATGCGAACGGTTCGCGGGTTGCTTCGCCTTCGAATGTGAAGGTACGTCCTTCTTCTACTTCTTCCAAATCGAGCGGTCACGTGTTCGGTACGAAAAGCCGTTCATTCAGTGTGGGCAGTTAATCAGGAGGAGAAAACGGATGAAACGTATCATGACGACACCCCGGGCTGATTACCGGGATGCTATCGAGGCCTTGGGCTTCGACTATCACATGGACTATTGGAAGGAAGACGCCTATTACGAATTGTCGGAGACGGAAGTGGAGAAACTGGAAACGGCTACTACGGAAGCTTACCGCATGTATTGCGAAACGGCTGATTACCTGATAGAACAGCAACCGGACAAACTGGAACGGATGCTCGACCTGACGCCTGAAATTGTGGAGCTTATCCGGAATTCTTGGGAGGCTGATGAATTGAGTCTGTATGGCCGTTTTGACTTCATGTTTGATAAACAGGGGACTCCACGCATTCTGGAGTTCAATGCCGATACGCCTACCTCTCTGTTGGAAGCGGCGGTCATTCAGTGGCAGTGGAAAGAAGCCTGTTTCCCCAAAGCTGACCAGTATAACGGTATTCATGAGGGGCTGGTACAGTCTTGGGAGGATATGTTCGAGAAAGGAAGTATCCTACATCTGGCCGGGGCTTTGGACAATGCAGAAGATGTAGGTAATCTGCAATACTTGGCCAGTACGGCCCGTGAAGCTGGTCTCTCTACCCGAGTGATTGACATCAATGCCTTGAATCTGCAGGACGGGGTATTTTATGATCCGAGTGGGGAGAAGGTGGAACGCTGTTTCAAGCTTTATCCGTGGGAATGGATGGTGGACGAGAGCCCCGACGGCTGTATGGCCGATGTGCAGTGGGTAGAACCTGTCTGGAAACTGGTGATGTCCAATAAGGCCATCCTGACAACGCTCTTTGAACTTTTCCCGGATTCTCCATATGTGCTTCCGGCATTCTTGTCGCGTCCGCAGAACGGTGTCTACTGCAAGAAACCTGTCTATGCCCGCGAAGGACACAACGTCAGTGTGCTGGATATCCGGAACTGGGAGGAACGGGTACTGGTTCCGGAAACAGAAGGTGATTATAATCGGGGAGCCTATATCTATCAGCAATATGTGGAGCCTACCGTGTATGATGGCCGTTATCCGATTATCGGTTCTTGGATTATCGGTGGGGAAGCGGGTGGAATCGGTATCCGTGAAAACTGTACGGAAATTACTGATAACTTGTCGGCTTTTGTCCCTCATATAATCGGATGAGTCCGGTGAAAAATGAATAAATAGAAAGCCCTGTCTGAACTTCGGATGAGTCAGACAGGGCTTTCTGGTTATTTGAATCATTTGTCAAGGAAATTTTTCACCGATGGTTTCCCGCAAACGGTTGGTCAGCAGGTCTGCCATTTCTTCTTGTCCACACTCGGTAGCCAACTGGATGGCTTCCTGGATGGTCTCTACTCCTTCGGAGGTAGTGAAGAATGCGTCGAACACTTGGACGGCTTGTATCTGGTTGATACTGAAGATGCGTGGTTCGGCGTAACCGGCACAACGGGCTGCAATGTGGTCGGTGTCCATTTCATCGCCCAGCATATCGCGGTACATACCCGGATAAGGTAGGGTGAAGTTTGGTTCGCCCGGCAAGAAGCAGGCGTAGTAGAGTGTCTTTTGAGAAATCCGGCCATTCTTGTCGCGGTAAGTGATGCGCATGGGCTGGCAGCAGCAGATGGCCAGCAATAGCAATTCGGCGGCTTCAGCTGCACCTTCCTGACAAGAGAAGTCGCAGGCGATTTCGTCGGTAGCGAAAAGACTGTCCAGTCCTTCAATGCGGGCGATGGCATCGTGAGGAATGTACTGGGGTTCTCCCTGGATGATTTCCGTACCTTCTACGCCCCAGTCGAAGAGTCCGGCTTTGATCTGCAGGTGACGTGCTTCGAACAGGAACTGGCAGCAATCGGTCGAGGTGATACGGATGTACGGTTGTTTGCGGGAGATGTTTGTCAGTTCATCCTGCAGAGCCCGTTTTTCACGCAATTCTTCTGCCGGTTCTTTCCGGGGTTTCTCTTCTTCCGCTTCCGGTAGCTTGTGCGGATGTACTGCTGCTGAAACAGTTGTAGCTGCAGGACTTTTTTCTTCCTTGGAAGTGGTTTCTTCCTTTTCGTTGGTTACCCGTGGCATTTCGGGTTTTTCCGAAGTCGTTTCAGTAGATTCCATAGCGTTTCGGAGTGCGGTTTTCTGTTCCTCCAACGCTTCTTTTTCTGCTTCCAACGCTTTCCGGTAGGATTCCAGTTCCTGTTTGGTATTTTCCAGTTTCTTCCATTGGTCTTCCAGTGTTTTTTGGGAAGTGGCCAGGGCCTGTTTTTCGGCCTTTACAGTCTGGATCGTTTCGTTCAGGTTTTTCTGTTGTATTGCAAATTCAGACTTTGCGTTTTCCAACGCTAGCTTGTCGGCTTCTACTGCCTGCTTGAACGCATCCAGTTCCTGCTGCTGTTTTTCCCATGCAGCTTGGGAGGTATTAAAGGCCTCCTGTTTTGTCTTCAGTGTTTCCTGTGAGGCTGCGAGTTCTTCTTTCTGCGAATCTATGGCTTCCTTTTCGGTTGCCAATTTTTGTTGGAAAGCTTCCTGTTCTTGTTGGGCGGTCTTCAGTTCCCGTTGTTGGGTTTCGTATGTCTTTTGGGCTGCATCCAATTCCTTCTGTTGGGATTCCAAAGCTATTTTGGCTGTTTCCAGCTCCTTTAACTGATTCTTCAGTTCCGTTTTTGAAGCTTCCAGCTCTTTCTGCTGCGTATGGAGTGTTTCTTGCAGGGAGGTCCATTCTTCCTTTTTGACCTCGGATGCGGCCTTGGCGGCTTTCAATTCTTCCTGGAAGCCTTGTAAAGCCTGTTTGGATTCCTGCAGCTCTTTCAACGAAACTTCCAGCATTTGTTTGGATGTCTCTACTTCCTTTTTCGAAAGTTCCAGACCTTCTGTCATAGCTTTCAAAGCAGTTTCAGAGGCCTCCAGATCTTTCTGCAGAGTTTGTACGGACATTTGGACTGTTGCTTTTTCAGCTTTTGCCGATTCTGCTTCCTGTCGTGCAACCGATGTTTCTGATTTAGCTTTTTCGTATGCTTGACGGGTGGTTTCCATTTCGGCTTTGATGGCCTGCAACTCTTCGGTCAGGGCTGTTTTCTCTTGAAGTACTGCCTGTAATTCTTTTTGCGAACTGGCTGATGCTGTTTCTGAGGCAGTCTGTAAAGACTGGAGCTGTGTATGGAGATTCTCTAATTGACTGTTCTGTTGGGATACAGATTGCTGAAGTTTTTTATTTTCTTCGGTCAAAGCTGTATTCTCTTGCATCAGAGCAGTCTGTTTCTGTTCGGTTTCTGCTTTTTGTCGGGATAAATCGGACAGTTTCTGTTCTAACTCTGTTCTCTGTCGGTTGACTTCAGCCAGTTCTTTATTTGATGCTTCTTTTTGGTTATTCAGTTCCGTCAGTTTCTGTGCAAGCTCATCTTGCTGTTGGGTGAGCTTAGCCAGTTGTTTGTCGGTTATATCCTTTTGGTTGGTCAGCTCAGTCAGCTTTTGTTCTGTTTCCGTTTTCTGCTGTTTGAGCGTAGCTATTTCTTTGACAGATTTTTCCGTTTGGTGGATGAGCTCAGCTAGTTTCTGTTTGAGCTCAGCTTTCTGTTGGGTAAGTACAGCCAGTTGTTTGTCGGTTTCTTCCTTCAGCTGTGTCAAGTCATTCAGTTTTTGTTGACTTTCATCCTGCTGAGAGGTGAGTTTCGCTTCCTGTTCCTGCTGTTTGCTTTTCAGTGATTTGAGTTCTTCTTGCAGCCGGACAAGTTGATTTTGCCGGTCTTCCAGACTACTGACGGTCTGGTTCAACCGGCCGGAGAGTTGGTTTTTCTCTTCCTGCATCCGACTGAGGTCGGCCTGTAGTTGGTCGACGTCAATTCCGCCCCATTTTTTGAGGAGTTGCAGTGCAAGTTTGTTCATACGTAATCGGTTAAATGAGTATTTTATGCATAATTATATGCAAATTACGGAAATTTTATTGAAAAATCCTACCTTTTGCGTAAGTTTGCACTTCAAAAGAAACAGGTCTTATGGATGATTTTTTGATTAATGACATACACGTAACAGGAAATCGGAACGGTAACAGCCTTATTAACAGGAAAATGATTTTCCGTATTTTGGGCGTTTTACTGGCTATTGAGGCTATATTGCTGCTCATTTCCGGTTGTGTATCGGTAATTTACGACGAATCGGATTATATTTATTTCGTCTATTGTGCCCTTCTGAATCTTGGGGTAGGGAGTGTATTGGTATGGTTAGGTCGGCATGCCGACAATACGGTGACCCGTCGGGACGGTTACTGTATCGTAGCTTTTACCTGGTTGCTGTTTACCGCTTTCGGGATGCTTCCTTTTTATATCAGCGGAGCTATTCCGTCTATTCCGAATGCCTTTTTTGAGACGATGTCTGGTTTTACAACTACCGGGGCCACTATTCTGGATGATATAGAGGCTTTATCGCACGGAATGCTTTTCTGGCGGAGTTTTACACAATGGATCGGCGGTTTGGGAATTATCTTCTTTACCATCGCTGTATTGCCGATTTTCGGTGTAGGTAACCAGGTGCTTTTCTCGGCGGAAGCTACAGGGGTGATACACGACAAGATTCATCCGAAAATCAGTGTGATGGCCAAATGGTTGTGGCTGATTTATCTGCTGATTACCGGTTCCTTGATTATTCTGTTGCTGATAGGTGGAATGGACTTGTTCGATGCTGTGTGTCATGCATTCGCGACGGCTGCAACCGGAGGGTATTCGACGAAGCAGGCCAGTGTTGCTCATTGGAATTCGGCCTATATTGAATACGTTATTGCCATCTATATGTTGTTGTCCAGCATCAACTTTTCTCTGTATTTCATGTGTCTGCGAGGGCAGGTGCGCCATTTGTTTAAAGATGATGAGACTAAGGCTTTTCTAACTTCAGTAATGGTGGTAACGTTATTAATAACGGTTTCATTGGTGTTGCATAATGGATATGGGTTGGAACGGGCATTTCGGTCTGCTTTTTTTCAGGTAGCTTCACTCCATACTTCTTGTGGTTTCGGGACCGATGATTATAACCTGTGGGCTCCATTTACCTGGGTATTGTTTCTATATACGATGGTTGCCGGAGGATGTACGGGTTCTACCAGTGGAGGTGTAAAGTTGATGCGTGTTGTAATTCTTTTGCGGAATGTGAAGAATGAGTTTAATCGTCTGATGCACCCGCGTGCTGTATTGCCGGTGAAAGTGAATGGTCAGGCTGTATCCCAAAATACACTAGCTACAGTAGCTACGTTTGTCATTCTTTACTTGATATGTGTTTTTGTGGGATGGACATTGCTGGTATTCATGGGATTGAATTTAGAAGATGCTTTGGGGATTGTACTCTCAAGTATGGGAAATACTGGACCTGGGCTCGGATCTTTCGGTCCGGCTTTTTCTTGGAATGCTTTACCAGATGCAGCTAAGTGGGTCTTGTCCTTCATGATGCTGATTGGTCGTTTGGAAGTATTCGGTATCCTGCTGATGTTTGCTCCGAGTTTTTGGGAGAAACATTGATGGGGCTCTATTTGTCCGAAGGCGGCTGTTTATCGCTTCGAGTTTTTATTGAATAGTTCCGGCTGTGGTTCTTGTTTGTGGAGTGTGCCGGGACTCTTTTGTCGGACATAAGGAGGGTATAACCCTTCTATGATATTATTCTGTATGAAAGAAACGAGGCTGTTTCACGTGCGAGTGAGCCAGTCTCGTTTCGGGTATGTATAAAGACGATCAACTTACTATCTGAATACATTTTCCTGAGTCAGTCTGATAGCTGCTCTGATTGCTTATGTGACGAATTTATTCTGTGGATTTATGGGATAATAATTAAATCCTTTGGATAAATTCAATCGATGAAGCGTCGGGTCAGCTGTTCGAATTCGTCGATGCGACGATCACGCAGGAACGGCCACCAGCGTCGTACGTTTTCGCTGCGGTTCATGTCTATTTCCACCACCAGGTTCTCTTCTTTCAGGTTGCTTGCCTGTGCCAACAGTTCCCCTTGTGGACCGGCTACGAAGCTGTTTCCCCAGAACTGGATACCGTTGGTCTGTCCCGACGGGTCGGGTTCCAATCCCACACGGTTAACGGCAATGACCGGTAATCCGTTGGCTACGGCATGTCCCCGCTGGACGGTAACCCATGCACCCAACTGACGCATCTTCTCTTCCTGTGTGTCGGTACTTTCCCAGCCGATAGCGGTAGGATAAATCAGCAGTTCAGCTCCTTTCAAGGCCATGATGCGTGCTCCTTCGGGATACCACTGGTCCCAGCACACCTGAACGCCCAGTTTACCGATGGATGTCTCGATAGGCTCGAAACCCAAGTCGCCGGGTGTGAAATAGAATTTCTCGTAATAGGCGGGATCGTCCGGAATATGCATCTTGCGGTATTTCCCGGCCATGCTTCCATCTGTATCGAAAACAACGGCTGTATTGTGGTACAAGCCGGCTGCCCGACGTTCGAAAAGGGAAGTGACCAGCACGATGTGGTAGGCGGCTGCCAGTTCACTATAGAATCCGGTAGAAGGACCGGGGATCGGTTCGGCCAGGTCGAACAGGTTGGTGTCTTCGGTCTGACAGAAATACGGGGTGTTATGCAGTTCCTGGAGTACTACCAATTGAGCACCTGCCTGCGCTACTGTGGCAATGTTATGGTGCAGTTTTTCGAGGTTGAATTTGATATCGTTGGTGCATGATTGCTGGACGATACCTACGCGAATGGTTCTTTTCATGTCTTGTATCTTGTTTTTGAATGGTTGTCTTTGTTCAATTATTTAATCCGGGATGGGAAGACTCCTTCGGGATATTGCATGGTGACGCAATGCAGCGACCCGTGCTGCTTGATGAGGGCACGGCAGTCTATTCCCACAATCTCGTGACGGGGGAAGGCCGTAGCCAGTATACGGGCGGCTTCGGCATCCTTCTCCGGCTGGTTATAAGTAGGATAGAGTACAGCCTCGTTCATGATGAGGAAGTTGGCATAGGTGGCTGGCAAACGTTCGTCATCGGCATAAGCAGGGGCGGCCATCGGCAGTGGCAGCAGTCGGTAAGGGTTCCCGTCGAGCGTACGAAAACTCTTCAGCTGCTCTTCCATGCGGTGCAGGGCTTCGTAATGTTCATCGGCAGGGTCTGTACACTGTACATAGACAATGGTGTGGTCGGGACAAAGGCGAGCCAAGGTGTCTACATGGCTGTCTGTATCGTCACCGGCAAGGTAGCCGTCTTCCAGCCACAATACTTGCCGGAGGTTGAACCGTTCTTTCAGATAGACTTCGATTTCGGCTCTGGAAAGGGTATCGTTGCGGTTGGGAGCCAACAGGCAAGGCGCAGTGGTAAGCAAGGTCCCTTCTCCATCGCTTTCAATGGACCCTCCTTCGAGGACAAAATTCCGGCAGTTGATGTAAGTACCGTTCAACATACCGCTTTCATACAAACGGGAATTGATGAGGTTGTCCTTGCAAGCGGCAAACTTCATGCCCCAGCCGTTGAAGCAGAAATCCAGCAGGAGAGGCTGCTTGTCAGCATCCAGTAGAGTGATGAATCCGTGGTCGCGTGCCCAGGTATCGTTGGTTGGGCAGGCGAGGTAATGGATATTGTGACGAAAAGGGACATTCTCCAGTGCAGCCGGAAATTCCGGGGCGACCAGCAGCAACGGCTGGCGGGTAGCTATTTCAGTAGCTAGCTGAAGGAAGCAGGCTTCTACTTCGTCCAGCATATAGGCCCAGTCTGTGTCAGCGTGAGGCCACGTCAGTTGAATACAGCTTTGCGGGTGCCATTCGGCCGGTAAAAAAAAGTCTTTTTTCATGTGTCGTAATCTATTATTCTATTGTTTTTCTGTTTTCTTATCGGAGTCTGACTTGCGCATCTTTCTGCGATGCAGGAACCAGTCAAGCAATTCTTTCCAGTCAGTAAAATCCTTCTTGTAAATCAAACCGATACCTTGGGTGGTCAAGGTCGATTTGGTGAAGTAGCGGTCATTGGTCTGATTATATCCGCGTAAACGGAATTCACCGTTTCGGGTCAACAGCCAGATGGCTTCGAAGTCACCGATGAAATTGGTATTGGCCAATGTATTTTCCTTGTAACCGAAATTACCGTTCAGAATCAGTCGGTTGTTCAGCAGTCGTCCCGACAGGAAAGCTTCTGCCTCTACGTTGTTCCAGCCGTTCTGGCCGGTGCTGAGATTTGTCCCGATGTTCCAGTTCTGGCTGTCGATGACCTGCGACAGCATGTTGTTCAACTGACCGGACAGGGTACTGAACGCCAGCGAACTGGTAGCAGATGATTGAGTATTCCCTGCACCGTTGTCGTAAGGGTAGAACTTACCGATACCCAGCAGATATATGATCTGGGTATTCATCTGGTCTTCTGTACTGGTCAGGCTGCGTACCAGTTCCTGGTCTTCTTCATTGACAGTCGGTAATTCCAGGTCGAATGACAGATTCGGTGAAGTCATCGGGCCACTCAGGTTCATGATACAGTTGACACGGATATTACCCCGGGATGTGGTGGCATCCTGAATCAAGTCGTTCAGAGAGGCTGAATTGACAGTGTAAACGGCCTGTACATTCAGATTGGCTGTTCTCGGGTCTCCGTTGAAGGTTACCGTACCTCCCGGGCTCAAGGTGAAATCCTTGCGAATCACATTCTGCATACTCAGTTTGTAGATACCCTCGGATATGATGTAGTTTCCGAAAATCTGGAATTCTCCCTTGTTGAAGAAGCTGATACGTAGGTTTCCGGTACCAGTTCCTGATATGTTGTCGCCGGCTACCGGATCCATAATGATTTTCATCTGTGCCTGTTCCGTTGGTTCAATCTGCAGGTTGATGTGTATATCCATCGGAGTATCATTATCCTCTTGAGCCGTTTTCGCTTTTGTATGGAAGAAATCGGGTACTTCCACTTCCTGTCTTCTCCGGGGTGTCTTATCGACAAAGGTGATGAACTGGTTGCTGGTAGCTTCGGCGGCAGCTCCCAGTACATAGGTGAAAGAAGTCCGGTTATCGGCTCGTACATCTCCTTCTACGACCAATGTGTTGTCTCCTCCGCGTAAGGAAACGTTTCCGGTACTGTATATGTGTCCGTAGAAGGGAAATTCTGGGGTTGCATCATCGGTGGAATAGACCAGCATATTCCGGGCATTGAAGTGGAAACGGTAGGCCAGGTTCTTCAGTTTGGTATGGTTCAACTCACCGTCAACTGTTCCTGTATGACCTTCCGGATCTTTCAACTGTACATTTTTGAACTGGAAGGAACCGGGAGTAATGTGTACAGAATCGGCACTTGCCTCAAAGCGGGTATTGAGAATGTCTACCTTGAATCCCATGTTCGCCTTGACATCACCTTCCAGGTCAAGTCCTGAGAAGGGACCGAACAAGCGTACGTTTCCATAGGCAGCTCCATGTGTATCGCTGAAGATGCCTTTGATGAAGGGCTGCAGGAAGGCCAGGTCGGTTCCACCGGCTTCGATATTCAAGTCCAATCCTTTCAGTTTGGGGGAGACGTAACCGTTTACCCGGGTAAATACGGTATCGTTCCAGATATCAGCATTCAGCCGGATGCCTCCGATTTCCTTGTCCCAGGCTCCTCCGATTTTTGCCTGTCCCAACAAAGCATCGTTGAGTGAAAAATCTTTAGCTTCCAAATCAGCTAAAATATCAGGTTCTGCCAGTACATGCTTCAGGTGTACCTTCCCACTGACCAGCGCATAGAATTTGACTGCATGGAACTGGATAATGTCCATGACATACTGAAGATTAATGTTCTGTAAGTCTACCAGACAGGAATCCGCTTCCGTCTTTCCTAAGCGTCCGTTGATTTTCAGGAACTGATCGTTGTGCTCGAATAGGAAATTGCTTACCTCAACGGTATCCCGTTCAATACGGATGGTAGAGGGATGTATGTTCCATACAGTATCGTTAACAATGAACTTGCTGGGTTGCAAATCTATCTGAGTACGTAGTTTCCGATGCTTTTCCGGATGGCTGAACTGTGTGATGGCTCCGATTCTTCCGCTATAAGTCACTTGAGCATCGTTCCCCCAATAAAGGTTTGTATACAAGCGGTCATTCTTTACCAAAGTGTTCAGTGCCAGGTTAATCATGGCTCCTTTGTTGGTCTGGAAGGTGGTACGTATTAATCCTTCCAATCTGTCTCCGGAGTTTTTCAGCAACAGGTTCCCAGACTCATAATAACTGCCCTTATAATAGAATTGTGGAAACGCACCCTTCACGTCGAGTGTCTGATCCTTGTCGTCGAAATACCCGTTCAGTGTAACCGGCATATCTAATTGCAAAGGAATATCCAATACCTTTTGCAGAAATTCACTGTTTCCCAGGTGGAGGTTAAAGTGGAAATTATTGGTGGATTCCGGCAGCTTCTTGTCGGTAGGGAAAAGTGAAGGCAGGTATCGGGTTAAGATACGTAAAATACTTGGCCAGATAGTTTGATAGGAATATCTGCCCTGTAAATCACCGTTCAAGAAAGACGAACGGATGCTTAATCTTTTCTCTTCCTCACTGATTTTATTGGCAGAAACTCGGAAACTTTGCAGGAAGTAACTCTTTTCGGTATCGGGGTTATCCAGTAAAAGACTGTCTATCGCAATAAATCCCTGCATGTCATCAATGTTGTGACCGGTAAAATCCGCATTGAGATTGAGTGAAATGCCAGTATTTTCATATTTCTCTGTAAGATGCAGATTGTTGGGACGGAAATTCCGGACAGTAGCTTTCAAGTTGAAATCAGGTGATTTTTTTTCGGTCAGGAAGCTACCGTCGATGTGTATGGAACCGTTTTCATCATCCATATACAGACGGCCGTTGAATCCTCCCGGATTATATTCTCCATCCAGCGTGATATCCTTATATGCATATTGCTTGTATTCCAATGTAGCAATCTTCCCTTTGATGTAAGACGATGCACGTCCGTTCTGGTATTTTAATCCATTCAGATTCAAATCGAAGGCGGTACTACCCAACAGTTCTTCTTTTCCTAGAAGTTTCCCTAACTGTAAGCTGTCGCTGGCTACATGACCGGAAAAGTTTCGTGCTTGGGTCTGGGGATTCTTGTGCATGGTAACGTTGGCCTGGATAGCTCCTACACCTGAGCGTATGTCTCCATGCATTGTCAATTGGGATGGGACTCCTGAGACTTTGCCGTTAAATCGAATGAACTCAATGTTCTTCAATACGGGAGGCATGTCTGTTTTTCCGGTAAAGTTACGTAAAATCCATTCAATACCTTCGGAGCCGATTTCAGCTTTGGCTATTTCACTGTAGAAACGTGGTTCTCGGGTAGGGTCACTACCATCCATTTGTCCGTTGATGTCAATGTTCAATCCTTCTCCCGGAGTTGTGATACGAAGCCGGGAAAGTGAAACCTGTTTCCCTTTTCCATGAAATGCCATACCAAACTGGAATGGACTTGTTACCTCATGAAATGCCGGTACAAATGCCTGTAGATCAGCTAATGCAACGTCGGCATGCAAACGCCCCCGATAGGTTAAGGTATCGGATAAACTGGTCAGTTGAGACAAATCTGTAAACTTAGCCGCGAGGGTGTCCACCTTTAACGTGGAGTTCGGCAGTTCGAGCGTAAATTTCATTGTACGCAGGCTGTGTCGGTTAGCCATAACTCCTACTGAAAGCTGTTTCAGCTGGAATCCACTATGTTCGGTGAAACTCATGCGGCGGATATGAGCATTAATGGAGTCGGAAGTTAAGGCTTTCAGTGAAAGCATGGCTGAAAGGTCACTGATGTTCAGGTGGTTTGCGTTGAATTTTCCCGGAGTGGGGGGAGCTGTCAGTACGTCGTATGAAACATGCCCTCTGCGAATCAATATGGAATTGATACGCAGGTCAATCTTATTTTCTTTTTTAACTGTATCTTTCGAAGCCAATGCATCGATGATGAATTGAAAATTCGGCTTGCTGGTAGGAGAGGTCTTCTGTAGTCTGGCGTCCAGTCCGAATAGCTGCACACTATTGATACGGATCTTTTGCTGGCTGAGTGCCGGAATATCAATTTTAGCCGAGAAGCGGGGAATGAGCAACAGGTCGGCTCCAGCTTGGTCCTTTACCTGTAAATCACTGATGATAACGCGGTTCAGCAAGCCTAAATCAATGTTCCCGATAGACACTTCTGTACGGAATAATTTAGAGAGTTCGTTTGACGCAATGATGGAAAGCTTTCGCTGTACAAAAGGAATGTTCAGCGCCAGAATGACTCCGAAGTAGAGTGTCAACAGCAAGATGGCTGTGAATCGGATGGTATGTTTTATGCGAACGAAATGGCTCATAAGTCTTTAAACATACAAAAGTACAAATATCGGAGAAAGTTTCCGACAATTGGAGGGAGTTTTTAAGAATTTTATTAAGGTTGTCGTATAAGAAAATATTTAAATGCATCATGCTTGGGCAATGCCATGTGTCGCGAAAATGTATACAGATAACATGAATATGCATTTTCTCCCTCTGTAAGGTCTATAAAAATTTAAAAAAGCTGAATTTTAGGGGCCTGATTGTGATAAATTGAAAATATATTCAGAATTTTGCATAGAAATAGAAAATGATAATCAGTGGGGCCGATAGCGTTTCGGTACTGGTAACTAAAGCAAATAAAAGTAAAAAGCAATGATGCAAAACAAAAAAATTCCTTCACCGTGGGTGTCTCTTCTTCCGATTCTAGTTTTAGTAGTTCTCTTATTTTTCACCATTTCCATTTTTGGTTCCGATGCCTTGAGTGGAGGTAGTCAGATTTGTCTGCTTTTCACTACCGCCTTATGTACTTTGGTCGGCATGGCCGGTTACCGGATTCCGTGGAAAGATTTTGAATGTGCTATTGTCAATAACATTATGGGTGTAAGTACAGCTTTGATTATTCTGCTGATTATCGGAGCACTTTCAGCAGCATGGATGCTGAGCGGTGTAGTACCTACGCTTATTTACTATGGTGTGCAGATTATTCATCCCCGCTTTTTCCTGGTTTCGTGCTGCATCATCTGTGCGGTGGTGTCTGTCATGACCGGAAGTTCGTGGACTACGATTGCTACCATCGGTATTGCCTTGATGGGTATCGGCAAGGCACAAGGTTTTGCCGAGGGATGGACGGCCGGTGCCATCATTTCGGGCGCATATTTCGGCGACAAGATTTCACCGTTGTCGGATACTACCGTTTTGGCTTCTTCGGTGACTGAAACTCCGTTGTTCACTCATATCCGTTACATGATGTTCACTACTGTACCTTCGCTGATTATTACGTTGATACTCTTTACAGTGGCGGGCTTCTTTCATACAGTGAACGGAACAGAACACATTGCCTTGTTTACGGACGGGTTGGCAGAACGTTTTCATATTTCTTTGTGGCTCCTTCTGGTTCCGGTGGTTACAGGGATTCTGATAGCCAAGAAGGTTCCTTCTATCATTACGTTGTTCCTTTCCACCTTAATGGCAGTGGTGTTTATGCTGATTTTCCAACCTGAGATAGTAACGGAGATTGCGGGTGACTGTGCCAACCGTGCGACGGCCTTGTTCAAAGGTACGTTGGTCTCTCTTTATTCGGCTACTTCGCTGGCTGCGCCTACTTCGGAATTGGGAGAACTGATTGCTACCCGAGGAATGAGTGGTATGATGGGTACCATTTGGCTGATTATTTGTGCGATGTGCTTGGGCGGAGCGATGACAGCCTGCGGAATGTTGGGTAGTATCACTTCGTTGTTTGTACGTTTCACCCACCGGTTGGTCGGGTTGGTTGCTTCGACCGTAGGTACAGGACTGTTCCTGAATCTGGCTACAGCTGACCAGTACATTTCTATAATCCTGACGGGAAATATGTTCAAAGGAATTTATGAGAAAGAAGGATATGAATCCCGTCTGTTGAGCCGTACTACGGAAGATGCGGTGACGGTGACCTCTGTGTTGATACCGTGGAATACCTGTGGTATGACGCAAGCCACTATCTTGGGGGTTCCTACGCTCACTTACTTACCGTACTGTTTCTTCAATTATATCAGTCCGCTGATGAGTATTCTGGTGGCGGCAATCGGTTATAAAATCGTAAAACCGGTCCGTATGCCGAAGACAGAGAACTGAATCTATTAAAAATGATAGAAAGGTATAGCCAAACTTTTTGGATTTCTTGGAAATTAGTTATTTTTGTTGCCAAATAGATAACTTTAACAATTCATGAAAAAACAGATGACTTTGGCTTGCATTATGGCAATGGCTTTAGGCGCACAGGCACAACAAGGGGGAATCTCTGCAGATATGCTGAAGCAGATTCAAGGCACCTACAAGCATACTGCTGCCGACAAGGCAATCCATAACGCAATGGCGGGCACTTCGCTGGGAGTGCTGGCCCGTAACCAGGAGAGCCTGGCTAATTTTGACGCGAACTTTTCCGATAAGGTGGTTTCGGTAGGCATTACCAACCAGAAACAGTCGGGACGTTGCTGGCTGTTTACGGGGCTGAATGTGCTTCGTGCGCAGATGATAGCCAAATACGGTCTGAAGGAAATGGAGTTCTCGCAGAATTATAATTTCTTCTATGACCAGTTGGAAAAATCGAACTTGTTCCTGCAAGGCATCATCGATACCCGTGAGAAACCGATGGATGACAAAATGGTGGAATGGCTGTTCAAGAATCCGATAGGGGATGGAGGGCAGTTTACCGGGGTGTCGGACTTGATTCTGAAGTACGGACTGGTACCAGCTTCCGTCATGCCGGAAACCTACAGCAGTGAACATACCGATGAACTGAACCGGTTGCTGGGACTGAAGCTCCGTGAGTTTGGCCTGCAACTGCGTGAGACGGCTGCAAAAGGCGCAGATGCGAAGACTTTACAGCAGCAGAAGACAGACATGCTGGGTACAGTATACAGCATGTTGGCGTTGGCGTTGGGTGAACCGGTGAAGAACTTCACTTATACCGTTAATGGGGTAACGAAGGAATATACTCCGCTTTCTTTCTATCAGGAGTTTCTGGGGAATGACCTCGACGGAAACTATGTGATGGTAATGAACGATCCGAGCCGTGACTATTACCAATGCTATGAAATCGATTATGACCGTCATGTGTACGACGGAAAGAACTGGAAATATGTGAATCTCCCCATCGAAGACATCAAACAGATGGCTATCGCTTCCATCAAAGACAGCACCATGCTTTATTTCTCTTGTGATGTAGGCAAGTTCATGGACCGCAAGCGCGGTGTACTCGACATCAACAACTTCGACTACAACTCATTGATGGGTACCACGTTCGGAATGGACAAGAAGCAGCGCATACAGACCTTTGCCAGCGGTTCCAGCCATGCCATGACGCTGATGGCCGTTGACCTGGACAAGGCCGGCAAGCCGAAGAAGTGGATGGTAGAAAACAGTTGGGGAAAAGACAGTGGCTATCAGGGACACATGATTATGACCGACGAATGGTTCAATGAGTACATGTTCCGTCTGGTGGTTGAGAAGAAATATGTCCCTTCGAAGGTGCTTGATATCTTGAAGAAAGAGCCGGTACGTCTGCCCGCATGGGATCCGATGTTTGCCGATGAGGAATAATTTCCAGCGGTTTGTGAGGGGAAATTGAGACGATGACTTTTTGTAAGGAAGACGAGAAGACCGGATATTTCCGGTGGACAGTCGGTTGGACTCCCGATTTATGGAATTATTTCCTTAATATCGGGGTTTAACTTTTCTTTTTTCCCTTATTTTTCTTTAATTTTGCGACCAAATTATAAAACCATTTTTTATAACCTAATATGGCAAATTTAATTAAATTGCGTAAAGGCTTAGACATAAACCTGAAAGGCAAGGCTGCCGCAGAGGTTGTAGCTGTAAAAGAGCCGGGATTCTATTCGTTGGTTCCGGATGATTTTACAGGTGTAACTCCGAAGGTGGTTGTGAAGGAACAGGAATATGTAATGGCCGGAGGACCCTTGTTTATTGACAAGAATCATCCTGAAGTAAAATTTGTTTCGCCCGTAAGCGGCGTAGTGACAAGTGTGGAGCGCGGCGCTCGCCGTAAGGTGATGAACATCGTCGTAGAAGCAGCTGCAGAACAGGACTACGAAGAATTCGGCAAGAAGAACGTTGCTTCCATGAACGGTGAAGCTGTCAAGGAAGCATTGCTGAATGGCGGTATGTTCGCTTTCATCCGTCAGCGTCCGTATGATGTGATTGCTGATCCGACTGTTGCTCCGAGAGCTATTTTCGTTTCTGCCTTCGACTCGAATCCGTTGGCTCCTGATTTCGAAATCGCTCTGAAGGGTGAAGAAGCAAACTTCCAGACAGGTCTGGATGCTCTGGCAAAGATTGCCAAAACTTATCTGAGTATTAGCGTGAACCAGAAGGCTGCTGCCTTGACTCAGGCTAAAAATGTAACACTGACTGTATTCGATGGTCCGAACCCTGCAGGTAATGTAGGTGTACAGATCAACCACATCGCACCTATTAATAAAGGTGAAACCGTGTGGACAATCGACCCGCAGGCAGTGATTTTTATTGGTCGCCTGTTCAATACCGGCCGTGTTGACCTGACCCGTACGGTAGCCATTACCGGTTCGGAAGTGAAGAAACCGGCTTATTGCAAACTGAAGGTAGGTGCTTTGCTGACAGATGTGCTGGCTAACAATGTAAACAAGGAACGCGAACTGCGCTACATCAGCGGTAACGTACTGACTGGTAAGAAGATTGCAGCCAACGGATTCCTCGGCGCTTTCCATAGCCAGGTGACTGTCATTCCGGAAGGAAACGACGTTCACGAAATGTTGGGTTGGATCATGCCGCGTCTGAACGATTTCAGTACCAGCCATTCTTACTTCAGCTGGCTGATGGGCAAGAACAAGGAATATACCTTGGATGCACGTATCAAGGGTGGCGAACGTCACATGATCATGTCTAACGAATACGACAAGGTTCTGCCGATGGATATCATGCCGGAATACCTGATCAAGGCTATCATTGCCGGTGATATCGACCGTATGGAACAGCTCGGTATCTACGAAGTGGCTCCGGAAGATTTCGCTTTGGCTGAATTTGTCTGCTCTTCGAAGATGGAATTGCAGCGCATCGTCCGCGAAGGACTGGATATGCTCCGTCGTGAAATGTGCTAATGAACTAATTAATACGAAAACGATTTAATAAATGAAAGCGTTAAGAAATTATCTCGATAAGATAAAGCCGAACTTTGAAGAGGGAGGCAAATACCAGGCTCTCCGCTCTGTGTTCGACGGTTTCGAAACATTCCTGTTCGTCCCGAATACGACTTCGAAGACTGGTACGCATATCCACGATGCCATCGATAGTAAACGTATCATGTCATTCGTGGTTATCGCATTGTTGCCGGCATTGCTGTTCGGTATGTATAATGTGGGTTACCAGCACTACACTCATGCCGGTGTAGAAGGTAGCTTCATCGAAATGTTTGCCTATGGTTTCCTGGCTGTCCTGCCGAAAATCATTGTATCATACGTAGTCGGTCTGGGTATCGAATTCGTAGTGGCTCAGTGGAAGAAGGAAGAAATTCAGGAAGGTTTCCTGGTTTCAGGTATCCTGATTCCGATGATTGTTCCGGTAGACTGTCCGTTGTGGATGCTGGCTGTAGCTACTGCATTCTCAGTTATCTTCGCTAAGGAAGTGTTCGGTGGTACAGGTATGAATATCTTCAACCCGGCTTTGATTACCCGTGCATTCCTGTTCTTTGCTTATCCGACCAAGATGTCCGGTGATACGGTATGGGTGTCCGGTGACAGCATTTTCGGTTTGGGCAAGACTGTGGACGGGTTGACAGCCGCTACTCCGTTAGGTGTGGCTAAGGTTGCCGAGTGCCCTGCTTTCTCGTGGGATATGGTGACCGGTCTGATTCCGGGCTCTATCGGCGAGACGAGCGTAATTGCCATTGCTATCGGTGCCGTTATCCTGTTATGGTCGGGCGTGGCAAGCTGGAGAACGATGCTGTCAGTATTCGTTGGTGGTGCCGTGATGGGTTGGGTGTTCAACCAATGGGGACCGGATACCGCAGTGGCCCACATGCCTTGGTATGAACATCTGTGCCTGGGTGGTTTTTGTTTTGGTGCCGTGTTCATGGCGACCGACCCTGTCACTTCTTCACGTACGGAGAACGGTAAATACGTTTATGGATTCCTGATCGGTGCCATGGCCATCATCATCCGTGTGCTCAATCCGGGTTATCCCGAAGGCATGATGCTGGCTATCCTGCTGATGAATATCTTTGCACCGCTGATTGACTATGTGGTAGTGCAGAACAATATTTCGCGTCGTGCAAAACGTGCTATGTCTAACAAATAAAAACCGAAAATACAATGAATACCAATAGTAACTCTTATACTATCATTTATGCTTCGGTAATGGTTGTTATCGTAGCATTCTTGCTGGCTTTCGTCAACTCTTCTTTGCGCGACCTGCAAGGAAAAAATGTAGAGTTGGATACGAAAAAACAGATTCTTTCGTCTTTGGGTATCCGTGAAGTGGAAGATGCGGAAGCCAAATTTGCCGAAGTGGTGAAAGAAGACATGCTGGTGGCTGAAGACGGTTCGCTGAAGCCATACGAAGGCAGCTTCGTTACCGGATATGAGAAAGCATATAAGGAAAAGGGAGAAGCCCATCTTTTCGTCTGCGAGATAGACGGACAGAAGAAGTATGTTATACCCGTTTATGGTACGGGATTGTGGGGTGCCATCTGGGGCTATGTAGCCTTGAACGAGGATAAGAACACCGTGTATGGCACTTATTTCTCACATGCATCAGAAACTCCGGGTCTGGGTGCGGAAATCGCTACCGAACATTTCCAGAATGAGTTCAAGGACAAGAACGTGCTGGACGGAGATGCCATCGGACTGGATGTCGTAAAGAACGGGAAGATTGACAAGCCTGAGTTCCAGGTGGACGGTATTTCCGGAGGTACGATTACTTCAGTGGCCGTAGGACAGATGCTGAAGAACTGCATGGGAAACTATACCAAGTTTTTAACCGCTAAAGAATAATAGGAGGGGAAATATAATATGGGAAATTTATTTTCAGCCAAGAATAGAGAAGTGTTCTCCACCCCGATTAGCATGAACAATCCGGTCACCGTACAGGTGTTGGGTATTTGTTCGGCACTTGCCGTTACTTCCAAACTGGAACCGGCCATCGTGATGGGACTTTCGGTAACCATTATCACCGCATTCTCGAATGTGGTCATCTCATTAATCCGCAAGACAATTCCGAACCGTATCCGTATTATCGTACAGCTGGTGGTCGTTGCCGCGTTAGTGACTATCGTAAGCGAACTGCTGAAGGCTTTTGCCTACGACGTAAGTGTCCAGCTTTCAGTATATGTAGGTCTGATTATCACCAACTGTATCCTGATGGGACGTCTGGAAGCGTTTGCGATGGCAAACGGCCCGTGGGAATCTTGTCTTGACGGTCTGGGCAACGGACTGGGCTATGCCAAGATTCTGGTCATCGTGGCTTTCATCCGTGAGCTTCTGGGCTCAGGTACGTTGCTGGGTTTCAATGTCCTGAACCATGCAGCTATCCAGGAGTTCGGCTATGTGAACAACGGCTTGATGCTGATGCCGCCGATGGCGTTGATTATCGTGGCTTGCCTGATATGGTACCAGCGTGCGAAGCATCCTGAATTACAAGATAAGGAATAACAAGTAAAGGAAAGACATTATGGAACATTTTTTCAGTTTATTGGTCCGCTCCATCTTTGTGGACAATATGATATTCGCGTTCTTCCTGGGTATGTGTTCATACCTGGCGGTATCGAAGAATGTGAAAACAGCTGTCGGTCTGGGCATTGCTGTAACTTTCGTGCTGGTGGTGACTTTGCCGGTCAACTATTTGCTCCAGACGAAGGTACTGGCTGCCGACGGTATTTTGGGCATTGACCTCAGCTTCTTGAGCTTCATCCTCTTCATTGCCGTTATCGCGGCCATTACACAGTTGGTGGAAATGATCGTAGAACGTTTCAGCCCTTCGCTGTATGCTTCGCTGGGTATCTTCCTGCCGTTGATTGCCGTGAACTGCGCCATCATGGGTGCCTCTCTGTTCATGCAGCAGCGCATCAACCTGACTCCTTCCGACCCGAAGTTCATCGGTGGCATCGGTGATTCTGTTTCTTACGCACTGGGTTCAGGTATCGGCTGGATGCTGGCCATCGTCGGCCTGGCTGCCATCCGTGAGAAAATGGCTTACTCTGACGTGCCTGCTCCGCTGAAAGGCTTGGGCATCACCTTCATCACTGTAGGTCTGATGGCAATGGCATTTATGTGTTTCTCTGGTTTGAACATCTAATAAAGAAAGGAATATACAATGGATATGAATTTTATTTTAGCGAGCATTGGAGTATTCCTGGTGACTATTCTGGTGTTGGTAATTATCCTGTTGGTAGCCAAGAACTTCCTGGTAGCTTCAGGTAATGTGAAATTGACCATCAACGGCGAAAACCAGCTGGAGGTGGAATCCGGTTCTACCTTGCTGAACACATTGGCTGTGAACAATGTATTCTTGCCTTCAGCTTGTGGTGGTAAAGGTTCTTGCGGTCAGTGTAAATGTCAGGTTCTGGAAGGAGGTGGCGAAATCCTTCCTTCAGAAGTGAGCCACTTCAGCCGTAAGCAGCAGAAAGATCATTGGCGTCTGGGATGTCAGGTAAAAGTAAAGAGTGATATGGCTATCAAGGTTCCTGAATCTGTAATGGGTGTAAAGGAATACGAATGTACAGTTATATCAAACAAGAATGTGGCTACCTTTATCAAGGAGTTCAAGGTGCAGTTGCCTAAGGGAGCTCACATGGACTTTATTCCGGGTTCTTATGCTCAGATTAAGATTCCTGCATTCACGATGGATTATGACAAGGATATCGACAAGTCATTGATCGGTGACGAATACTTGCCGGCATGGCAGAAGTTCGGTCTGTTCGGATTGAAGTGTGTAAATCCTGAACCGACTATCCGTGCTTACTCTATGGCCAACTATCCGGCAGAAGGTGATGTGTTCATGTTGACAGTACGTATCGCTACTCCGCCGTTCAAACCAGACCGTAGCGGATTTATGGATGTAAATCCGGGTATCGCTTCTTCTTATATCTTTACTCTGAAACCGGGTGATAAGGTATTGATGAGTGGTCCTTACGGTGACTTCCACCCGATTTTCGATTCTAAGAAGGAAATGATTTGGGTAGGTGGTGGTGCCGGTATGGCTCCGTTGCGTGCACAGATTATGCACATGACACGTACTTTGCATACAACAGACCGCGAACTGCATTACTTCTATGGTGCGCGTGCATTGAACGAAGTGTTCTATTTGCAGGACTTCCTGAGTCTGGAAAAAGACTTCCCGAATTTCCACTTCCACTTGGCACTGGACCGTCCGGACCCAGCAGCCGATGCAGCGGGCGTGAAGTATACTCCGGGATTCGTTCATCAGGTGATGTTGAACACTTACCTGAAAGACCACGAAGCTCCGGAAGACATCGAATACTACATGTGTGGTCCTGGTCCGATGTCGAAAGCTGTTGTCGCTATGCTGGATAGCCTTGGCGTAGAAGAGTCTTCTATCATGTACGATAACTTCGGTGGATAATTCTTTACTGAAAATGAAATCAGTAAAAAGTAAAATAAAAGAAGAAAAGCTCCTGATTTTCAGGGGCTTTTCTTTTTATCTTTTCTTGCTATATATTTTATTTCCTTTCTTTTGCTTGCTCTTGATAATACTTTTTTTGTTACTCGTTTCTCAACTATAATCGTTATATTTGTGATGGGTAACAAATTAAAAACATAGTAACAATGAAAAAAACACTTTCCACACAGGCTAAAGAGCCTATCAGATTGCGTTCAAAGAAACTTGCCAATGGAAATCTTTTTCTTTATCTGGATTTCTACCGTGATGGCAAAAGAGAGTATGAGTTTCTTAAGTTATATCTCGTACCAGAAAAGACCAAAGCAGACAAGATTAAGAACGAGGAAACACTAAGAACTGCTAATGCTATCAAAGCGCAAAAGATTGTGGCTTTGCAGAATGAGGAACACGGTTTCACTGTCAGCGGCAAATCTAAAATCAAATTTATTGATTTCATGGTAGTACAGGCGAAAAACTATGAAGAACGCGGGAGTTATGCCTATGCTCAATCTATCAGAAATTCAATCTATCATTTAAGAAAGTACAAAGGCGATGCTGTAACGCTTAGACAGGTAGATAAAGCCTATCTTTTGGGTTATATTGACTTTTTAAACACAACTGGAGGGAAATATAACAAATCGTTATCCGATGCAGCTAAAGCTCTTTATTTTGATGTTGTGGTCATAGCATTGAATAAAGCTGTGAAGGATGAGATTATACCGACAAATCCGGCACATAAAATCAATTACAAGGATAGACCACAACAGGGTGAGGCGACAAAGCAGTATCTTACCTTTGAGGAGGTGAAAGCATTAGTAGCTACTCCATGTAAGTATGAAGTACTTAAACAGGCTTTTTTGTTTGCCTGTTTCTGCGGATTAAGATATAGTGATATAACACGTTTAGCTACTTCTGGCAAGAGATTCACTAAAAGGCTGTCGGCTTCTTCCTGCCGCTCAAATACCGACATGATATGCTGCAGATGTTCCTCTTTGCTTGCCAGTAGAGAGCGAAGAGTGTCTATCTGCGCTGGATGCACATATGCTGCACAATGGAACTTCAATGCTTGTAACAGGCTATCTGTACACAGACGTTGGATACGGTAATGACTACAGTCTGTTCTGTTCCAATCAATGACACTCTCTCCCAACATGGTAAGCCGAGTGATATATCGATGGACATTGTGAATATCACGTATAGCTTGCTGTACTTCGCTGTTTTGTAAATCAATTTCTGATATTCGATGTCGTTCACGTACCAGAATTGATGCCATAAAGCCGATAAGTACAACTAAGATAAAATATCCTACTAACACTTTATTCCGTAAATTCATTTAAGAATCTATTATTTGAAAGGATGCCTGCTTTATAAAAACAGACATCCTATTGATTTCTATGCCGCTTTTTACAGTTTCCATCCTGAGATTTGTTCCTGAATGTTCCATAGTTGGGCATACAACCCTTCGGCCTGCATCAATGTTTCATGCGTACCTTTTTCCTTTATCTGTCCGTTATCCAACACAATAATTTGGTCTGCCCCCTTAATGGTTTTAAGTTTATGCGCAATGGCAATGACAGTATGCCCTTTGATGAGTGCATCTATGGCTTTCTGTACTTCCACTTCATTTTCGGGGTCAAGTGAGGCGGTCGCTTCATCAAGCAGGATGATTTGTGCGTCTTTCAGCATGGCACGGGCTATGGATATGCGTTGCTTTTCTCCGCCCGAAAGGGTACACCCGCCTTCGCCTACCAAGGTGTCATATCCTTTGGGCAACCGCATGATGAAGTCATGGCAACAGGCTTTTTTAGCTGCGGCTATAATTTCTTCTTCCGTCGCGTCAGTTTTACCGAAACGGATATTGTTGCGTATGGTGTCCTGAAACAGATAAACATCCTGAAATACCATAGATATGTGGCTCATCAGACTTTCTGGATTTATCTCATTCATCGGAACACCATTGAAAAAGATACATCCTTTCTGTGGGTCGTAGAAACGGGCGCAAAGCTTCATCACCGTACTTTTCCCACTTCCAGAAGGACCTACAAGAGCCGTCAAAGAGTTTTTCGGGAGCGTAATGTTTATATCATGCAACACTTCCTTGTCTTGATAGGCAAACGATACGTGTTCAAACCGGATGTCGCCCGCTGCCGGGGATTGCCGTTCTCCTTTCATCTCCGGCTCGTTCATCAAGGAAAGGATGCGTCCACCGGCAATGGAAAAATAGCGGAACTCGGTAAAGTTTGTCAGTGCGGAAGTCAGCGGGTCGAACACACGAGAACCGACTACAAGGAATAGCACGAATACAAGGATTGAAAGTTTTCCTCCCAACAGAAGATAAGTTCCACATAATACCATCATTGTCAGCCCAGCACGTACCAAAGTGATGCTCAACAAGACGAACGGGCCTAACAAGGCTTCCTGACGGATGCAAGCACGGCGAAGTTCTGCAAACGCATCGCGCAACCTAACAAAGCGGTCACCTATCAGATTGTACGCTTTCATTACACGAATACCCTGTAAGTATTCTTCCAACCGATTTCCAGCATTTATTTTTGCTTGAATTTGCCTGCCGCTTAACTTCCGCTGTGCCTTTGTGCTTGCCCACAGGACGAGCAAGGCAAGCGGCAAGGCGGCAAACATACTGACCGCCATCCTCCAATCTATCCATACAAGCGAAGCAAAAGCCAGTACGGGCATGACTATGGCACCCATAAGTTGGGGCAGGTGGTGCGAAATTCCGGTTTCTGCCATCATGAAGTCCGTAACAAGCATAGACGACAAATCACCGGGGTCACGCCTTGACAGAAAGCCTAACGAGAGTTTTCGCAGGTGTTCCGCCAGTGACAAACGTCCCGAAGCGCTCATCTCGTATGCTCCTCTAAAATTGGCTCGGTAGGATGCCCGTTCTGCCAAAGCCATGACCAGCATATAAACAGCCATAATGCCGAATATCCACCACAGGCGGGTCGTGTCAAGCGGCTGTCCGCTCCCGTCAAATGCACTGAAAATGATACGTATCGCTTCTATAGAAAGACAAAACGGTACTATATTCACTAAGTTGGCAAGCATGGTGTAACCCACCGGCTTGTAAAGTCTTTCCGTGTGACCTATTGTAATATTCTTTATTGCATTCATATCTTATTTTATTTATATGCTATAATATGTATTTCTTCCTTTTTACGGATTGTTCTGATGGATGAAAATCCGACTTCATGCAACCGTTCTTCCAATTCTGCCGGAGTATAGACAACCATACCATCTATCCGTTCCGTCCACATTTTTCCAAGTTCGGGGTCGCTCGCTTCCAGACTAATAAGGAAACAACCTCCTTCTCGGAGAACACGCGCCACTTCAGACAACGCTATGTTTACAGGCGACCAGAAATAGACCGTTTCAAAAGCCGTGATAGCATTAAAGAATCCATTCTCATAAGGTAATGAACAAACATTCCCTTGTTGTATGAAACATCTTTTATTCAAGTCTTTTTCGTTGTACTTTTGGGCGAATGAAACACTTTCTTCTGACAGGTCTATGCCGTAGATATTTCCTTTCGGACATAAATTCAATAAACGTTTCAAATTCGCACCACCGCCACAGCCTATATCAAGAACATTCCAATTCGGCTGCCATTCCACTTGCTTCATGCCACGATTAGCTAAAGATGCATGAAAACAATTCATTCCTCGCAAAATCATCCGTCCCCAAAATCCTTGCGGACAACTTGTGTTTTGCAAGACCTTGTTTAAGAAATTCTTCTTTCTCATATTGCTTTTAGTTTTTGTTCAATGTCCAATGGTATGCGCTTGTATAGGCATCCCACATATTTTTATATACACCCTCCGTCACGGACAGCTGTTCATGTTTTCCGCATTGCACAATGCGTCCTTCTTTCATGACGACAATCTGATGTGCGGAGATGATGGAAGAAAGGCGATGGGCAATCACAATGACCGTTTTGTCCTTTATCAGTGACTGCAAAGCCATCTGCATTTTATGCTCGTTTTCAGGGTCAGCGAAGGCAGTGGCTTCGTCCAACACCAGTATCGGAGCATTCTTCAATATGGCACGAGCTACACATATCCGTTGGGCTTCACCGCCGGACAGGAATACACCTTTATCGCCTATCCTTGTTTCGTAGCCTTGCGGCAAACGCTCTATGAAATCGTGGCATTGGGCAGCTTTCGCAGCGGCTATCACCTTTTCTTTCGTGGCATCAGGAGAGCCTACGGCGATGTTCTCATAAAGAGTGTCGTAAAAAAGGAAAGTGTCTTGAAAGACGAATGAAACCATATCCATCAGTTTTGCGGTAGCTATTTGGCGTATATCCGCACCGCCTATACATATTTTCCCTTGCACCACATCCCAGAACCGGGGTATCAGGTTGGCAACCGTTGATTTTCCGCTTCCTGACGGACCGACAAGGGCGGTTATCTTTCCTTGTGGAGCTTTGAAGCTGACATCACGCAAGGCTTCCGTCCGTGTGCCCTGTTCCGTGTTTTCGTAAGAGAATGACACATGTCGGAATTCCACATCGTAGGCGGCAGGCACTTGCGGATGTTCCGGCTCCGGCACAGATTTCTTTTCAAGTATGCGGTCGATACGGTTTACACCTTCATCGATGTCGCGCGTGTTGCCTCCCAAGAATGTCAGTTTATAAACGGGAGAAGCCATACCCGGCCCCATGATAATGAAGAACAGCCATACTACCGCCAATGACAAGGATTGCGGACTGGCTTGCATCAGCAGGATGCCCACAGGAAGAATAAACGTCACCATCGAATTGAGCAAGACGGTAAAGGCAATCATTCCGTTCTGGTAGGTGTCACAGCATTTCAAGGCGAATGTCTTGTACGCCTGAATCTCGGCATTGAACTGACGGAACGAACGGACGCTCTGCCCGAAAATCTTGACTACGGGCATT